>Ga0079305_1000089_pt1 | contig 201700 bp, 128 predicted proteins | sample LMS_cellobiose_e_FD_79183 | JGI IMG/M metagenome (GOLD analysis project Ga0079305, IMG submission 79183) | Rumen-fistulated moose microbial communities from Alaska, USA - LMS_cellobiose_enrichment | ecosystem: Host-associated > Mammals > Digestive system > Stomach > Rumen fluid ... | reverse complement strand
GCCAGAGCGAAGCTCAAGGTCTTGGTTAAGTAACTACCCTTAACCACACTCCAAAGGGGATGCGCAGCCGTGCATCCCCTTTTTTTGCCCCTTCCCTTGCAAATGCAAAAGTCTCGCACTATCCGTTCAGGCGGATTTGCAATCCGACTGCGCTTGAATAGAGGGATTTGCAATCCCTCACCATTAGCCAAGGTTGAAGTTGGCTCAGCTGAAGAAGTTGGGATGGTAATGCTCCACCATTAGACTCGGCCTCAGGCTGGGGATTGCAAATCCCCTATTCAACGCAGCTGGATTGCAAATCCGCCTGAACGTGCGTGAGTTTAGCAACCGTTTTTAAAACTTTCCCTACATCCCTACATTTTTCTATATAAACGACTTTCACACAACACAATAAGCCATGTAGGGAATGAATTTCCCTACATTTCCCTACATTTCCCTACATTTTTCTTGGCTTACGTTTTCCATACGACTTCTATGCCAAATCCTCTCCGGAACACGTTGCCGTTTGCTGCCATTTTTGCATGTTTCCCCACATCTCTCCCCCAAAAAAGAGCAAATAAGGGGCAAAATCATGTAGGGAAATGTAGGGAAATGTAGGGAATCAAGCTCCTTACATGCCATAAACGACTCTATTTCTGTACGTAGATGAATAAAATGTAGGGATGTAGGGAAATACTCATATTATAGTAGAGAAATTGAGCCCATATCCTGCTTTTTGCATCTGTTGTTGCGGATTTGCAAATCTGCCTGAACGTGCGTGGGCAGACAACCCGGAACCGAAGGAGGAAGCAATGGAATGCCTGGCAGACGTAATGCATCCTTGTTAAATGACGGCGTCGTTTATATAAATGACGCCGTCGTTTACATAAATGACGGCGTCATTTAACAGGAAAGAAAGGGGAAGGAAGAAAGGGAATAAGAAAGGGGAGGAAGAAACAGAAGGCGATACTGGTCATTTATCCATACTGCATCTACGCCTTTGAGGTCGCCTTTCTTTTTTTCATAGTGAAGCGACTTTATGAGAAACTTCACTTTGCGACATATGTTTGACGGTGCAAAGATAAGATACGGATTATTTATGAACAATTATCAAAATTGCGAATTTTTTTCAGGTTTTATAGTCGCCAACAGAAGCAAGTTGACTATTGTCGAAGAACCATTGTGGAAGATGATATCTGAAGACGACACGCTCTTTCCCCCTTTCCTGCGGGCAAGCAGACGTTTTTTCAGACTTCCTGCATTTTTTTAACGCTTTTATTTGAAAAATCCGGGAAAGGACGTACCTTTGCCGATTATAACTGACATCCTGGAGCTGCGAGCGCAAAGGAGCCTGCTCTTTCTGCCGGGCCGCGACAAGATAAGACGAAGTCAAGAGATGAAAAATACAACGAAGCATCTGCCACTGGTTCTTGGCGTGAGTTTCACGCTGGTGGTTTACGTATTACTGCTCATTTTCGAGAAGGAGCTGCTGTTCCGTTCGCAGGAGCTGAGCCTGTGGCTCCCCACGGAGATGTGGTTCTCGCAACGTATGGCCTACCCTGCCGGATTCCTGACGGTGTGCGCCGCCTTCCTTAACCAGTTCATGTACTACCCCTGGCTGGGCACGCTGCTGCTGGCGGGGCTGTGGCTGCTGGCCTACGGGCTGACGCTGAAGGTGTTCCGCATCCCTGCCGACCGCCCGGCGCTCGCCCTCATCCCCGTCGGCCTGCTCGTCGGCTGCGCCCTGGAGGTGGGCTACTGGCTCTTCCTCATCAAGACGCACGCCTACCTCTTCAGCGCCGCCGTCGGCTATACGTTCATGCTGCTGGCCGTCTATGCCTGGCAGCAGATGCACGTGGCGTGGCACCGGTGGGCCTATGTCGCCGTGCTGACAATAGCCGGCTTCCCCCTCTTCGGCTTCTACGCCCTGATGGCTGCCCTGCTCATCGCCATGCTGACCCTGTCAGCAGGCCGGCGCGACGGGGTGACGGTGGCCATCTGCGTCGTCGGCATCGCCCTTATACCTTATTTATATTATTACGCGTTCACCATGGAGCGGCAGGGATGGATATACCTCTCTGGCCTGCCGAAGTTCCACTACAAGAAAGAGCTCATCGCCTACTGGGTGCCGTACATCCTGCTCTTCCTCTCGGCCATCGCCATGGCGTTGTGCCGCTTCAGAGAGACAACAAGTCAGCAGACGGAGGACGCAGCCCGGCAAGCGGCGAAGGGCAAGAAGAGCGGCAAGGGCAAGAAGGCTGCGAAGCCCGTGCTGTCGCGCGAAGCCGTCGCCGGCCTCTGCTGGAACGGCGGCGCCGTCGTCCTCGCCGCGCTGTTCGTCGCCCTCTTCTGGTACAAGGACGCCAACTTCCACACCGAGCTGAAGATGGAGGCGGCCATGGAGAAGATGGACTACAAGGGCGTCCTCGAGCTGGCCAAGAAGCAGAAGGAAGAGCCCACACGCCTCATCGTCATGGCCAAGAACCTCGCCCTGCTCAAGCTGGGACGCAGCGGCGAGGAGATGTTCACCTTCCTCGACGGCGGAGCCAAGCCGAACACCCCGCTCGACATCCGCATGATGCAGGTGGGCGGCAAGATGCTCTACTACAACTACGCCCGCTTCAACTTCTGCTACCGCTGGTGCCTCGAGGACGGCGTGGAGTACGGCTGGCGCGTGGAGTACCTGAAGTACATGACCAAGTGCGCCATCCTCTCCGGCGAATACACATCGGCACAGAAATACCTCGACACCCTGTCCAAGACGTGGTTCCACAAGAAGTGGGTACGCCACTACCAGCAGTTCGTCGATAAACCCGGCCTCATCGCCAAGGACAAGGAGTTCGCCTCCATCCTGCCGCTCTACTGCTATCAGGACCAGCTCGACGGCGACAACTCGCTCGTCGAGATATACCTGCTCAACTACTTCGCCCACTCCTTCGGCGAGGTCTCGACACCCATGTTCGACGAGGCAGGCCTGATGTGCGCCCTCACCCTCAAGGACATCCCCACCTTCTGGCAGAACTTCTTCCGCTACGCCAACAGCCACAAGACCGACCGCATGCCCACCCACTACCAGGAGGCAGCCCTGCTCTTCGGCAACCTCGAGCCCGGCAAGGTCGATATCGCCAAGATGCCCTTCGAGAAACCCATCCGCGCCAAGTTCCAGGCCTTCATGGAGTATGCCCGCAAGAACGCCATCACCGAGAATGCCGAACGCGACCCCGTCATCAAGCAGAAGTTCTACGAGCGCTTCGGCGACACCTACTTCTACTTCTACTTCTTCATCCGCGACGTGAAATCATACTAAACAATTAAGAATTAAAAATTAAGTAGATTTTTGGGGAGTTCAGGAGTTCAGGAGTTCAGACAATACCTTTGTATTCGGATATTCTTTTGAAAGACTATTTTTCTTAACTCTTAATTCTTAACCCTTAACTTATAAAAAAATCCCACAGTATATGAAAAAGCACCTCTTTCCTCTTATAATAATAATGTTTGTGGCGGGTGTCGGCTGCACGGCAAGCGTGCCCACCGACGCCGAGAAGAGCAACACGAAAGCCGCCATCACCCCCGACTACACCGACGTCACCATCCCGCCCAACATCGCCCCCCTCACGTGGCGCTACACCATGCCCGGCGTGACGAAGGCCGTCACCACCTTCACCTGCGGCGACGAGACCCTCACCGTCGGCGGCACCGACGTCCGCCCCAGGATGAAGAAGTGGCGCAGCTTCGTCGCCAAGTGCATCGGCAAGGACATCACCGTCGCCGCCTACGTCCGGCAGGAGGGCGCAGAGAAGTGGAAAGCCCTCAAGCCCTTCACCATCAGCGTAGCCGAGGAGCCGGTCGATCCCTACGTCAGCTACCGCCTCATCGCCCCCTCCTACGTCACCTACGAGGACCTCACCCTCAACCAGCGCTGCCTGGAGGACTACAAGGAGAGCGTCATCTTCAGCAACATGCTCATCTCCACCGACGAGAACGGCCAATGCATCAACTGCCACTCGGTGAAGAACTTCAACCCCGACAGCCTGCAGTTCCACGCCCGCCAGCACAAGGGCGGAACCATCATGGCCTTCAACGGCGACATCCGCAAGATAAACCTCAAGACCGACTCCACCCTCGCCGCCGGCGTCTATCCCTCGTGGCATCCCACACACCACTACATCGCCTACTCCACCAACAACACCGGCCAGTCGTTCCACACCCGCGACGACGAGAAGATTGAGGTGCAGGACCTCTATAGCGACCTCATCCTCTACGACATCGACCTCAACGAGGTGACCACCATCGAGAACGACACCACCGAGTGGGAGTGCTACCCCTACTGGTCGCCCGACGGCAGGACGCTCTACTACGTCTCGGCCAAGTTCATCGTCAACGACTACAGCCGCCGCGACCGCGAAATCATCGACCGCTACCGGGACTTCAAGTACAACCTCTACAAGAAGAGCTTCGACCCGGCGACGAAGCACTTCGGCCCGCGCGAGCTGGTGTTCGATGCCGCCGCCCTGGGCCAGAGCGTCACCCTGCCGCGTGTCTCCCCCGACGGACGCTACCTGATGCTCTCCATCGGCGACTACGGCGTCTTCCACATCTGGCACCGCAGCGGCGACCTCCTGCTGATGGACCTCAAGACCGGCTCCATGCGCAAGCTCGACGAGGTCAACAGCCCCGACACCGAGAGCTTCCACAACTGGAGCAGCAACGGACGCTGGCTCATCATCAGCAGCCGGCGCTACGATGGCAACTTCACCCGCCTCTACCTCGCCTACTTCGACAAGAACGGACGCGGACGCAAGCCCTTCGTCATCCCGCAGAAGACACCCGACTACTACCAGCAGTTCTACAAAAGCTACAACGTACCCGAGTTCATGAAGGGTCCCGTCACCATCACCCCCCAGCAGTTCGCCAAGCGCATCAACGGCCCCACCAGCAACGCCGTCTATCACGAAAAATACTGACAACTGCCCCCAAAAAAGACCCTAAAAATGTTAAAAAACCGTACGGGACAAAAAAAATGCACCAAAAGACGCATTTTTTATGTTAAAAATTCTTCACCGTGTTTTTTTTTCTTAACTTTGCACGGTTAAATCACTACGAATAGTTTCGAGAGAAAACAATATTAATTAATAAAAACTGTATGAATACCTCAAAACACCACGGTAAGATTCGCGGAATCAGTGCATTTGCGGTTCTTTTGTTCTTGTGTGTGGGCGTTCAGTCGTGTAAGGATCCCTACCTCCTCGACGACATGGAGCCTGACTGGCTTGGCGCCAGCATCTACGACTACATGCAAGAACAAGGCAATTTCACTTATTTCCTGAAAGTCATCGACGACCTCAACTACACGGACGTGTTGTCGAAGACAGGTAGTAAAACGCTGTTCGCCGCCAACGACGAAGCCTTCCTGAAAGGCATCAAGGACGCTTGGGGCGTCAACAGCTACGAACAGTTGAGCGAAGCTCAGAAGAAAGTCATCCTCTACAACAGCATGCTGGACAACGCCTACCTGCTGGAGATGATGTCCTCTTCTGCCGCCACCAGCACCAGCGCCGAGCCGCAGGAGGGACGCTGCCTCCGCCAAGTGACCTCGGCAAACGTTGTGGACACCATCGGCTACTACGCCGGCGCCGACCTGCCGCAGAACAACATGTTCTGGGACCGCTACCGCGAGAAGGGCATCCGCCTGGCGCTCGACGGCACCAACTACCTGATGGTCCACTTCCTTGAGGAACAGCTCTACCAGAACAACATCACGCTGGAAGACCTCAAGATCCTCTTCAACCACAGGTACGACAGCGAAATCACATCCAGCGACGCCTTCATCTTCGACAAGCGCGTCAAGAACCAGAACATCACCTGCAAGAACGGCTATGTGCACGAGCTCGACGGCCTGCTCATCCCGCCCTCGAACATGGCAGAGGAGATTCGCCGCAACCCGAAGACGCAGCTCTTCAGCCGCCTGCTCGACCGCTTCGCCGTTCCCGTCTATAACGTCCAGCTGAGCAGCGACTTCAACCGCCTCTATCACTACGGCGACGACGCCAATGCCGAACGCGTCTATGAGAAGCGCTACTTCACCACCACCCGCAACCGCAACAACGCGGGCGACTTCCTCGACTTCACCGACGACGACCAGCGGCTCCGCACCACCAAGGGCTCCCTCTACTTCGACCCGGGTTGGAACAGCTTCACCTCCGGCGTCGGCGGCTCCGTCGAAGCCGACATGGGCGCCATGTTCGTCCCCAACGACGAGACCCTCACCCAGTACTTCACCACCGGACAGGGCAAGCCCCTCATCGAGCGCTACGGCGTCCGTGCCGACGGCACCCGCTGCCCCAACCTCGTCGAGGCCATGGACAGCATTCCCCTCGATGTCATCCAGGCGCTGCTCCGCAACGTCATGAAATCGACCTTCATCGCCACCGTGCCCAGCAAGTTCGAGAGCATCATGAACGACGCCCGCGAGTCCATGCACATCGAAAAAGAACACATCGACGAGTGCATGATTACCAACAACGGTGTCGTCTATGTGACGAAAGCCGTCTATAGCCCCGCCCGCTACGTGGCCGTCATCGCCCCCGTCATGCTGAGCGAGGCAACGCGCGTCGCCTACTGGGCCATCAACATGTATGAGTACGACAAGTACCTGCTGGCTATGGACAGCTACTTCAGCCTCATCGTCCCCTCCGACGGCGCCATGCGCTACAACGACGTGGCCTCGCTGAAGGAGCCCACCCCCACCTGCTACATCTTCCACTACGACCCCACGGCCCGTACGGAAGCCGCCAAGGTCTATGCTGAGACATGGACCTACGACAAGCAGACGGGCGACCTGCTCACACAGGGCGCCAACCTCACCAACGCCGCCCAAATCAAGAACCTGCTGGAGCAGATGATGGAATACTACATCATCGTCGGCGACTTCCAGGACGGCAACAAATACCACATGGCCAAGGGCTACGGTACCGTCAAGGTGTCCTACAACGGCGAGGAGACACGCATGCGCAACGGCGTGACGGAAGTCGTCCCCATCGTGGAACGCATCTACGGCGGACATGAACTGGAAATCGACACCATCCCCAACGGCCCCGACACAGGCGTTGCCGTCGGCGAAATCTATCATCAGGAGAACGGTAATACCTATCGTCTGGACGACGCCATGATTCAACCGGCCACACAGTCCGTCTATAAGGTGCTCTCCGACTCCGTCCGCCACGAGAACTTCAGCGCATTCTATGACCTCTGCGGCGTATCCAACGACGTGGTTGAGCTGGTGGGCGTCCGCAACGAAAAAGGTGTGCTCGACGCCGACAGCACCAAGAAATACCTCATCTTCGAGAACGTAGGCGGTCTGGACTACAACATCCACACCTTCAACACCTACCACTACACCGTATATGTGCCCACGAACGACGCCATCTTCGATGCCTACGACAAGGGCCTGCCCAACTGGGAGGACCTCGAAGCAGAGGTTGAAATCGTCAACGAGGCCATCAACGACCTCGCCGACATGTCCAACGACCTGGAGGAGCTGGAGAACACCCTCGCCCTCAAGATCAGCAACAACGAGCCCGACACGGCCGTCATCCGTCAGCAGGTGGATAACCTCCGGGCAAGAATCAACGAGAAAGACGCCCAGATTACCAGCCAGAAGAAGAGCATCGACAAACGCGCCATGCTCATCATCGACTTCGTGAAGTATCACATCCAGGATAACTCCATCTATGTTGATGAGAAGCCGCATCAGATGGTTGAAGGTAACAACGTTTACTTCACCGTCAACTACGAGACCGCTGCCCTCGACAACCAGACCAAACGATTCAGCAAGGTCACCGTCGAGACGAAGGACAGCCCATACAGTTCTCATCAGACCATCTCTGTCAAGGGTGACACAAAAGAATTTGACAACACCTGTTATGTCGTCAACAGTGGCAAGGAAGGTCAGGACTACAACATCATGACCCGCGACATCGAGTTCGCCGGCAGAAGCATCGAGACGTCTTCCTACGCCGTCGTCCACCAGATCGACAACTATCTGGTCAACGACCGTATTTTCAAGAATGGCAGGTTTACAACTGAAAACGAATAAAACAAGGTATCATGAAACAAGTTAAGTATATCCTCGCAGCTGTTTTATGCCTGCTGACAACGGGCGCTTTCGCACAGACATCCCGTATCTCCGGTAACGTCAGCGACGACATGGGTCCGCTGATGATGGTGAACGTCGTCGAAATCGACCAGAACAACCGTATTGTCGAAGCCGCCACCACCGACTTCGACGGAAACTTCGTCATGGTGGTCCGCAACACCAAGGACAAGCTGAAGATTACCTACGTCGGCTACAAGGACGTTATATTAGAAATAGGTACGCGCACGAGATTCGACGTAAAGATGAAGGACGACAACGTCATTGAGGGAGTCACCATCGTCGCCCAGAAGCGCAACGAGACCAACGGCCTGGACATCCTCGACCGCGAAGTCTCCGTCGCCAAGCAGAAGTTCAGCATGAGCGAGATGGAAGGTCTCTCCTTCGCCTCGGTCGATGAAGCCCTGCAAGGACAGATTGCCGGTCTGGACATCGTGTTCAACTCGGGTGACCTTGGTTCCGGCACCCAGATGCGTCTGCGTGGTACCTCCACCATCACCGGTAACGCCGAGCCCCTCATCGTCGTCAACGACAACATCTTCGAAATGCCCACCGAGGAGAAAGGCAACTTCGACTTCTCGACGGCTAACGAAGAGAGCTTCGCCCAGCTGCTGACCGTGAACCCCGACGACATCGAGAGCATCGAAGTGCTGAAGGATGCTTCGGCTTGCGCCATCTGGGGTAGCCGCGGCGCCAACGGCGTCATCATGATTAAGACGAAGCGTGGCTCGCGCGGTAAGACCCTGGTCTCCTACAGCTACCGCTTCTCGCAGGCTTGGATGCCCAAGGGCCTCAACCTGCTGAACGGCGACGACTACACCATGCTCCTCAAGGAGTCGCACTTCAACCCCACACAGAGTAGCACCGCCTCCAACGCCGAAGAGCTCAACTACAACCCCACCTTTGCCGAGTATGAGAACTTCAACAACAACACCGACTGGGTGAAGGCCATCAGCACCAACGGCTTCACACACGACCACAACGTCAACCTCACCGGCGGTGGCGACCGTGCACAGTTCCGCATCAGCGGTGGCTACTACCACCAGACAGGTACCGTCATCGAGCAGCGCCTCGACCGCTTCTCCACCCGTATGGCCCTTGACTACTTCGTCAGCGACCGCATCAAGGTGGCGGCCGACTTCTCGCTGACCTACACCAACAACGACCAGAACTACGAGGGTCTTCTCTCCACGGCACAGATCATCATGCCGAACATGAGCATCTACGCCCAGGATCCGCAGGGCAACGACACGGAGGACTTCTACATCATGCGCCAGACCGCCAGCAGCATCTTCGACAAAAATCAGAAAGATCTCATCAACCCCGTGGCTGTCGGCAAGCAGGCCTGGAAGAACAACAAGAGCTACCGCATCACCCCGCAGATTTCGCTGGACTACAAACTCCTCGGCCTCGAACGCGATGAGACGCAGCTCCGCTACTACGGCATGGTCAACATGGATGCTGCCACCACCAGCAACGACGACTACTTCCCCAACAGCCTCTCCACACAGAGCTGGCTCAGCACCAATGTCAACAAGAGCAGCAACAAAGACGACAAGTCGCTGTCGTTCACCACACGTCATCGTCTGACCTTCACCCCGCACTTCAACAACGAGAACCACTACTTCACCCTCATGGGTCAGTTCGAAATGAACATCGGCAGCAGCTCCAGCCAGAGTGCCTCCTCACACGGCATTCCTCACGGCATCTTCAGCCCCACCACCGGCTCCTACCTGACGGGCAGTAGCACGGGCACCGGCCAGTGGCGTTCGGCGGCCATGTCGTTCTCCGCTGTCTATTCCTACATGGGCGGACGCTACAGCGCCACCGCAACGCTGCGCCGCGACGGTTCAACCCGCTTCGGTAACGCCCACAAATGGGGTAACTTCCCCGGCCTCTCCCTCCGCTGGAACATCATCGACGAGCCGTGGATGAAGTGGTCTGAGAAATGGCTCTCCATGCTCTCCGTCCGTACGGGTGTCGGCATCACGGGTTCTGTCCCCGGCAGCGAGTACCTGCACTACACCACCTACGACAACAACGGACGTTACATTGACATGAGCGCCATCCAGCAGGGTGGTCTCCGACTCACCGACCTCCGTTGGGCTAAGAAGACAGAATACAACATCGGTACCGACCTCGGCTTCTTCGAGGATCGTCTGACCGCCGACGTCAACGTCTATCGCAACGTCACCAGCGACCAGCTGATGAACAACTACGCCATCCCCAACTACAACGGCTACTCCTCCCTCGCCTACCGCAACACCGGCGCCGTGAGCAACCACGGTTGGGAACTCCGCGTAGATGGCAACCGCTTCGTCAAGATTGGCAAGGACCTCACCATGAGCTGCTATGTCAACGTCGGTCAGAATTTCAACCGCATCCTGGAGATGGAGGAGAGCGTCCTCAACAGCCAGAACGGCGACTACGACTTCAAGAACAACACCTATCTGGGCCGCATCCAGGTGGGCAACCCGCTGGGTTCCTTCTACGGCTTCCGCTATCAGGGCGTCTATGAGTACAGCTACAAGAACTGGGAGAAAGCCCTGGACAAGATGGGAGAATCCGACTACAAGCCTTCGCGCATCGTGGCCTATGACGAGAGCAACAACCCCATCTACGGCGCCAGCTGCCCTATCGCCTACGACGAAGAGGGCAAGGTCATCTACGGAGCCAACGGCAAACCGCTGCAGATGGTGTTCGGCTACGAGGAAGGCGACCAGATCTACAAGTTCCGTGGTGGTGACGCCATCTACGAGGACATCAACCACGACGGTAACATCAACGAGCTCGACATCGTCTATCTCGGCAACTCCAACCCCGATGCACAGGGCGGTTTCGGCGTCAGCTTCTTCTACAAGCGCCTCCAGTTGAAGACACAGTTCACCTACCGCTACGGTGTGGATGTCGTCAACCAGGCCCGCTCGAACGTGGAGAACATGTACACCAACGACAACCAGAGCATCGCCGTCAACTGGCGCTGGCGTAAGGAAGGCGACGTCACCGTCATCCCGCGTGCCCTCTACAACACGGGCTACAACTTCCTGGGTTGCGACCGCTATGTGGAAGATGCCTCCTACATCCGCTTCTCCTACCTCCAGCTCTCCTACTCCTTCGATGCCCAGAAGCTGAAGAAGTACGGTCTGAACAGTCTCTACCTCTCCGGCTCAGCCAACAACCTGTTCATCTGGACCAACTACACCGGTCTGGATCCCGAAATCGCCGTGGGTGGATGGGGCCGTGCATCGGACACCTCCAAGACTCCGCGTTCAAGGTCCTACACCCTTGCACTCACCATCGGATTCTAAACCAACGCCATCAAACACCGAAATCATAAAGAATAAGGTATTATGAAAAAGACAATAAAGTTATTATCTATTGCATCTGTTACCGCTCTGACGCTGACAATGGGAAGCTGTACGGACTTCCTGACCATCTACCCGACGGACAAGGTTGTGCTGGAAGACTTCTGGAAAGACAAGTCCGACGTGAACGGTATGGTGATGAACTGCTACAAGAACCTGGTTTCCGATGCTTTTGTGAAGCGCGTCTTCGTCTATGGCGAACTCCGTTCGGACGACGTCATCGAGACCACCAACATCGGCACCGACCTGAAGTACATCAACAATGCCAACCTGCTGGCCACCAACGGCTACTGCGACTGGTCGATTTACTACAAAATCATCAACAACTGCAACATCGTCCTCCACTTCGCCCCGAATGTGTTGGATGAAGACCCTGACTTCACACAGGGTGACTACAACGTCGTCCGCGGCGAGATGCTGGCCATGCGTGCCCTCTGCCACTTCTACCTGGTACGCGCCTTCCGCGATGTGCCCCTCCTGAAAGAGGCAAAGATTGACGACAGCCAAGACCTCCACACCGCTCAGGTGGGCCCGCTTGAGGCTCTCGACTTCATCCTGGATGACCTGAAGGAAGCAGAAAGCCTGGTGCTGGCTTCGGGCGCCTATCCGAGCGACGCGTACAACAAGGGTCGTTTCACGGCCGATGCTGTCCGCGCCATCCGCGCCGACGTCCTCCTTTGGAAGGCTGCCTTCACACAGTTCCAGAGCAAGAGCGACGGGGCCGACTGCTACGACTTCTACACCGAGTGCATCGACTACTGCGAACGCATCATTGCCGACCGCAAGCAGTACCTCAAGGACTGGAACAAGAAATATAATGTCGGTGCAGAAGCCGAACCCGTCGGCTCCGACCCCGCCGATGCCCTTGTTGCCAGCTATCCCTTAGAGACCCATCCCATCAACAGAGCCACGGCTTCTGTCCATGACGAGACATACGTGAAAATTTTCAGTAACAAGAATGACCGCAAGGAGAGCATCCTGGAACTTCAGCTCGATCAAAACAACAATTGGAACTTCGCCATCTGCGCGTTCTATGGTTACTCCGAGACACAGACCAACATGCCCTTTACCGCCTCTTCGTACATCGGCAAAGATGGTACCGACGACAATGTCCTCTACAAGAAGACCGATGCACGCCGCGTCAGCTACACCAATCAGCATGGCGGTGAGGAAGATGTCTTCCCCATTGCCAAATACACGACCCGTTCCACCAGCGTGGGTGGCACCAACCAGGATGGCCGTCCCGAATACTACAACACGCAACAAAGTGGTAATGACCACTACTATTGGCAGAACGTCATCCTCTACCGCATCACCGATGTCATGCTGATGGAGGCTGAGGCCCGTGCCCTCCGCGCCGACTCCGTCAAGAACGACCTTAATGAGGCGTTCAAGCTGGTGAAAGCCGTCTATTACCGTTCCAACAAGGTGTCGAAGGTGTCGCGTAACGACTCCATCAAATATGCTGAAGGCAGTGCCGCCAGCCTCCAGGAACTGGTGCTCAAGGAGCGTCAGCGCGAGCTCTGCTTCGAAGGTAAGCGCTGGTTCGACCTCGTCCGCATGGCCCTCCGCGACGGCAGCACCAACAACATGCTGAACGTGATGGTTCCCCACAAGTACGAAACCAACCAGAGTGCCATCAAGAGCAAGCTGGCCTCCATCGATGCCCTCTTCTTCCCGATTCACGAGACCGTGCTGAAGACCGACACCACGCTGGTGCAGAACCCCGTCTGGGTGAAAGAAGACGTCTATTCGAAGAAATAATCGCTAAAGACCAAATCCATGAAATGCAGAAAACACCTGTTATCAGTCCTGACGGCGGCAACCTTGCTGACGGCAATCGGGTTGTCGGTGGCAGGCTGTAAAGAGGATATTGACACCAGCAACCGCTACACCTTCACGGGCAACACGGTGGCCAGTTACCTCGAAGAGCACGAGGACGTGTTCAGCAGCTTCATCACCATCCTGAAACGCGGCGGCAAGTTCAACCTCATGAAGGCCTACGGCACCTACACGTGCTTCGCCCCCATGAACGACGCCATCGACCGGTATCTGTTCGAGCAGGACTCCATCTACAAGGCGTCCCTGCTCCCCGGCTCCAAGAAGGTCATCTGGACAGGCGTCACATCACCTAACCTCGAAGACCTTAGCGATTCCATGTGTACGGTCATCGCCCAGACTCACATCATCCCCGCCACCTACCTGACGACGGAGATGGAGGGCGACGTCGTGCCGACCATGAACCTCAACGACCGCTATCTGACCATGAGCTATGATGTAGATTCGCTGCAACACAGCCTGCTCTTCATCAACGGCGCACAGGTCATCAATGCCGACGAAGAGGTGGAGAACGGCGTGGTGCAAGTCATCGCCTCCGTCATGAACCCCTCATCGGAAACCGTGCCTACAGTCATCGAGAACATGAAGTTCCTCTCCATCTTCTCCGAGGCACTGGAGAAAACGGGGCTCGACCAGAAGCTGCAGCCCTATAAGGACTTCAGCTACACGGATGGCGACAAGACTACCCTCACCATCTACAATGCCTCGGGATGTCCCTATCCTCCCAGCCGCTACTATGGCTTCACCGCCTTTGTAGAACCCGACTCGGTCTATCAGGCCGCCGGTATTTACAACATGGATGACCTCTATGCCCAGTGCAAGGTATGGTATCCCGAAGCCACAGCAGAAGACTTCAAGGATCCGAACAACGCACTCTACAAGTTCATCTCCTACCATCTGCTGGACCGCAAGCTGCTTTACACCCGTCTGACGTGCTACAAGATTACGTGCGGCAGCTACTTCAACTCCGAGAGCGTCTATCTGACCCGTGCCGACCGCTACGACTACTTTGAGACGATGCAGGGCACCCTGCTCAAGGTCATCCGCCCGCTCAGCAACGCCACCCGTGGCGTGTGCGACGACGGGGTGGAACGCTCCTACGCCGAGTGCGTGCTGCTCAACTACACCAAGGATCCCGACCTCATCGCTGCGGCTCCGGGTGCCTTCAACGTCACCTGCGGCCCAAGGAACGTTCCCGTCAACATCCGCGTCATGGAGCCGACGGCCGTTACCAACGACAAGGTTAAATTTCCCGGATTCCAGCAGGAAGCCCTCAACGGCTCCATCCACCTTATCGACCACTTCCTGGTGTATGATGAGGACGTAATGACCGGTTTCGTGCTGAACGAGATTATCCGCATCGACTTTTCGTCCATCGCTCCCGAATACACCAACAACAACATCCGTTGGTCGGACGGCAACAACATCAAGTTTGCTGGTGCAGGCGACTACGAGTTCTACATCCCGGGCACCTACAGCGACCGTATCAAGTACAACCACGAGGAAGCCCGTCTGTACTACCTCAGCCCGCACAACAGCTGGACGAACTACATGGGCGACGAGTGTATGTGCCTCGGCCCGGCTGACATATCCTACCGTCTGCCGCATGTTCCGCCAGGGACCTACGAGATGCGTTTCGGCTATCAGGGCATGACCAACCGCGGTATCACCCAGTTCTACTTCGACAACGAGATTACGGGCATCCCCGTTGACCTTCGTCTGAGTGCAACGTCCAACCCCCGCATCGGTTGGGTAGCCGACGCGCAGACCGACGACAACGGCGTCATCAACGATAAGCAGATGAAGAACCGTGGCTTCCTCAAGGGCAGCACGCAGTACTATGCCTACGGCCATCTGGCCCGTCACGAACCATCCGTCATCCGTCTTGTCCTCACCACCAAGTATCTGGACGGCGGCGACCACTGGTTCCGTGCCAAGAACGTCAACGAGAACGACGACGGTCTCGACCAGTTCATGCACGACTACATCGAGTTCGTACCCGTTGGCTGGCTGCGCAACGAAAACATCTCCTTAGAAGAAAAACGTAAATAAAATCTAACCTTTACTATGACAAAACTGCATAAACATATCCGCAAGCCCGTTTTCCACTCCTGCCCTGTACGCAAAGGAGCTCTTGGAGTCGTGGCCTCAATCATCCTTATCCTGACAGCTGTCAGTTGTAAGGAAGAAATCGACACGTCCAACCGCTACACCTTCACGGGTAATACAGTGGCCAGCTTCCTGGAAGAGCATGAGGATATGTTTAGCAGCTTTATCACCATCCTGAAGCGCGGCGGCAAGTTCAACCTCATGAAGGCCTATGGCACCTACACCTGCTTCGCCCCCACTAACGATGCCATCGACCGCTACCTCTTCGAGCAGGACTCTATCTATAAGGAGTCGCTGAAGCCGGGTGCAAAGAAGGTTATCTGGACGGGCGTGACGTCTCCCAACCTGGAAGACCTGAGCGACTCGATGTGTACCGTCATCGCCCAGACGCACATGCTGCCGAAAACCTACCTCACCACCGAGATGGAGGGCGACGTCATCCCCACCATGAACCTCAACGACCGCTACCTGACCATGAGCTACGGCGTCGATTCCATCAGTGGACACAGTCTGCTCTACATCAACGGTGCCCACGTCATCGCTTCCGACGAGGAGGTGGAGAACGGCGTGGTACACACCATCAGCACCGTGATGAACCCGTCGTCCAACACGGTGCCCGCGCAGATTGAGAACATGAAGTTCCTCAGCCTCTTCTCCGAAGCTCTTGAACGCACAGCGCTGGACTCGAAGCTCCAGAACTACAAGGACTTCGACTACACCGACGGTGACAAGACCACACTCACCATCTACAACAATCCCGGCTGCCCCTACCCCGCCAACCGCTACTTCGGCTACACCGCCTTCTGCGAGACCGACGAGGTGTTCAACGCTTCAGGCATCTACAACATCGACGACCTATATGCCAAGTGCAAGGAGTGGTACCCCACAGCTACCGCTCCCGACTTCAAGAGTCCCGACAATGCCCTCAATAAGTTCATCGCCTACCACCTGCTCGACCGCAAGCTGCTCTACACCCGTCTGGTGTGCTACAACATCTCGTGTGGCACCTACTTCAAGTCGGAAAGCAACCTGCTGAAGCGTGGCGACCGCTACGACTACTTCGAGACCATGCAGGGCACGATGATGAAGGTGACGATGCCGCTGAGCAACGCCAGCTACCCCAGCACCATCCTCATCAACTACGCGAAGGACATCAACAGCCTGGAGAGCACGGACGTCACGGCCTCCACCCAGGAGGGACGGGCCAACGTCCGCATCCTCGAGCCTACCTCCGTTACAGCAGACGCTGAACGGTTCCCGGGCTACACGCAGGAAGCTCTCAACGGCTCCATACACCTTATCGACAAAATCCTTGTCTATGACGAAGACCTGATGGCGGGTCATGTGCTGAACGAGATTATCCGCATCGACTTCTCCTCCCTCGTACCCGAATACACCAACAACAACATCCGCTGGTGTGACGGCCAAGGTATCCACTTTGCTGCGGGCTCGGGCGACTATGAGTTCTACATTCCCGACGGCTACAGCAACCACCTGAAGTACAACACGGCTGAAACCCGCCTCTACTACCTCAGCCCGCACACCAGTTGGGCCAACTATCAGGGCGACGAGTGCATGGCTCTCGGAGCCTTCGACTTTGCCTACCGTCTGCCGCATGTCCCCGCCGGTACGTATGAACTCCGCATGGGCTACTCGGCCAACAGCAACCGCGGCATCATCCAGTTCTACGTCGATGACGAGGTCACCGGCATCCCCACCGACCTCCGTCGCCTGCTGAACGTACCCGAGGTGGGCTGGGTGGCCGACAACCTGACCGACGACAACGGCGTGGCCAACGACAAGCAGATGAAGAACCGTGGCTGGCTCAAAGGCCCCACCACCTTCTACTACGGCGGCAGCACCCTGGCACGCAACTACAACGGCGACTGCCGACGCGTCATCACCACTAAATACTTGAACGAGGGCGACCACTGGCTCCGCTTCAAGAACGTCAACGATCAGGACGACGGCCTCGACCAGTTCATGCACGACTACCTGGAAATCGTCCCCGTCGGCTGGATGCGACGCGAAGATATTTCCTTAGAGGACAAACGTAAATAAACCTTCTTCAACGAGAGAATGAACAAACGGACTTCCATACGAACGAAGCTGACGGCCGTCTTGATGACGACCCTGCTCGGCGTAACGGTTAACGGTTGTGTCGATGACATCGACATGAGCAACCGCTATACCTTCAGGGGGAAGACCGTTGCCCAGTTCCTGGAGGATCATGACGACATGTTCAGCCACTTCATCTATATCCTCCAGCGTGGCGAGAAGTTCAACCTGATGAAGGCCTACGGCACCTACACCTGCTTCGCCCCCACCAACGACGCCATCGAGCGCTACCTCTTCGAGCAGGACAGCATCTACCGTGCCTCCTTGCTCCCCGGTTCAAAGAAGGTCATCTGGACAGGCATTACCTCCCCCAAGCTGGAAGAACTCAGCGACTCCATGTGCGAGGTCATTGCCAAGACCCACATCCTGGGTGACAGCTACCTCACCACTGAAATGGAAGGCGATGTCGTCCCCACGAAGAACCTCAACGACCGCTACCTGACCATGAGTTTCGGCAACGATGCCGTAACGCTGCAAAGCGTCATCTACATCAATGGTGCCCGTGTGATTGACCCCGACGAGCAGGTGGAGAACGGCGTCGTTCACGCTATCGCCAGCGTCCTCAACCCCTCATCCAACACCGTGCCCGCCGTCATCGAAGGAATGTCGTTCCTGACCATCTTCTCCGAAGCCCTCACCAGGACAGGTCTCGAAGACCGTTTGCAGGACTTCAAAGACTTCAGCTATGTGGATGGCGAGAGCTTTGCCGGCAACTACGACGCCAACGGCAACAGCTCCTTCCCCCCCACCCGCTACTATGGCTTCACCGCCTTCTGTGAGCCCGACGAACTGTTCCATTCCATGGACATCTATTCCATCGACGACCTCTACGAGCGCTGCAGGCAGTGGTACCCGCAAGCCACCGATACCGAGTTCACCAGCCCGAACAATGCCCTCTATAAATTTGTCTCGTACCACCTGGTGAACAAGAAACTCCTCTTCACCCGTCTGGTATGCTACAACCTGGTGCTTGAGACCTACAACTCCGAGGTGAACATGGTGAAACGCTCCGACCGCGTGGAATACTACGAGACCATGCAGGGCACGCTGATGAAAGTGACGCGTCCGCTCAGCCATGCCACCTATCAGGGCGACGTCCTCATCAACTATTCGCGCGGCCTCACCAATGCCAGCGAGCCCTATCGCAGCACCTGTGGCCCGCGCAACATTCCCGTCAACATCAAGATTTACGACCCGTCCGTCGTGTCGCAAGACAGCATACACTATCCGGGCTTCACGCAGGAGGCACTCAACGGCTCCATCCACCTCATCGACAATGTCCTCATCTACGACGAGGATGTCATGGGCGGCTATGTCCTCAACGAAATCATGCGCTTCGACTTCTCCTCACTGGTGCCCGAGTTTACGAACAACGAAGTCCGCTGGTGCTCACGCGGCAAGGCCGGGATCCTCAAGACCAACGAATACTACATCCCCAAGGGCTATGGCAGCAACCTCGTCTATAACACCGAGGAGACACGCCTCTACTACCTCTGCCCCAACCAGACGTGGCACAACTACCAGGGCGACGAGATGATGGGGCTCGGAGCATTCGACTTCAAATACAAGATGCCCCCCGTTCCCGAGGGAACCTACGAAATACGCATGGGCTACTCGGCCAACAACAACCGCCACGTCATCCAGTTCTATGTCGATGACGAAGTCACCGGCATCCCCGTTGACCTCCGCATCCTGCTGAACAACCCGAACATCGGCTACATTGCCGACGCACAGACCGACGACAACGGCATCGCCAACGACAAGAACATGAAGAACCGCGGCTACGTCAAAGGCCCCACCACCTATTATTATAACGGCAGCGTGCTGGCTCGCGACGACAACTCCGTCGTCCGCAAGGTCATCACCACCAAGTACCTCGGCCCCGGTGAACACTGGGTGCGTTTCAAGAACGTCAAGGAAGACGACAACGGCAAGGCGCAGTTCATGCACGACTATCTGGAAATCGTCCCCGTCGGCTATCTCCGCCGCGAAGATATCTCACTGGAAGAAAAGCGAAAGTAAACCCTATAAAACCCAAATCAATCAGAATAAACCAATAAATTTTATATCATTATGATGAAGAGAAGTATCATAAAAACATTAGCGTTCGGCTCCATCTTCGCCTTGGCCCTCACCGCCTGCAACGACCAGTGGAACGAGCACTATCAGGAGAAAGCTGAGCTGAACTCCACTGAGACACTTTGGGACATCATCACCTCACGCAGTGAGTTGTCCGAGTTTAGGGCCATGTTGCAGGAAACGGGCTACGACGAACTGCTCAAGCAGGACCGCTACTACACCATCTGGGCTCCCAAGAACGGGTTCGGCTATTCCGAATCCAACGACAGCATCCTTCGCGTCGAGTTCGTCGAGAACCACATCGCCGACTATCGCTACAACGCCAGCGGACGTCTCGAAGAGAACATGGTGAAGATGATTAACGGCAAGTACAACTACTTCGAAGGTGCCGGCGACAACTACACCTTCAAGGGCAAGAAACTCACCACCCGCAACATCCCTGCCAAGAACGGTGTGCTCCACATCATCGACGGCTATGCCAACTTCACCGCCAACATCTGGGAGCAGCTGGCTAAGGTCGATAGCCTTTCGGAAATCAACAGCTTCCTCAAGTCGTTCAACATCGACTACTTCGACGAGGCTCAGAGCGTGCAGGGTCCCATCGTCAACGGACAGATTACCTATCTCGACTCCGTGGTCACCCTCCAGAACGCGTGGTTCAGCTACATCGGCTATCTGGCCCGCGAGGACAGTTCCTACTACATGATTGCCCCGACCAACAAGGCCTGGCGCAGCATGTACGACAAGGCCCTCACCTACTTCACCTATCCCACCACGAAGGAAGGTGGCGACAGCCTGCAGCGCCTCAACGCCGCCAGCGCCCTGTGCCGCCACCTCGTCTTCAGCCGCATGGCCAATAGGCTGAAGATTACCGATGACCCCAAGACGAAGGACTCCCTTTCGTCCAACTGGTACCAGACACGTACCAGGTCTTTCCCTTACAGGACGACCTTCCGTGGCGAAGAGTATCATAACCTCTTCAACAACCTCGTGCAGGAAGACGAGCTCAGCAACGGCAAGCTCTACGTGACGGACAGCTACAACTTCGACCCCATTAAGTGCTGGCACGACACCATCAAAATCGAGGGTGAAGATGCGGTTAACATCGTAGTATCTTCCGGTACGGCTGAGACATGGGGCATCCCCCGCGACAGCGTTGACCTTTACAAGAAATTTTCCCGCGGCATGTACGGCGTCTTCGCACCGACAGCCAACAAGGGTAATCCCAAGGTGACGGTTTCCATCAACCGCGTGCTCTCCGCCCCCTATCTCGTCAAGTGCGTATTTGTCCCGGCCAACATCATCGACAAGACCGCAACCACCATGCCGAACATGTACACGGTACAGCTAAAGTATGTCGATCTGGACGGCAAGACGAAGACCCTGAACATGGGCACGAAGATTGAGAACTGGACGGACAGTTGCTACAACCGGATTGACACGGTCACCTTCATCCCGCAGACGACCGAAGCCCACTCCTTCTTCCGCTTCCCAACCAACGAATATGACCTCACCAGCTCTGAGATTGGTCAGACGCAGCTGATTATCACCAGCGCCCTGGGCTCCAAGGACAACGACCACGACCGTACCCTCCGCATCGACTGCATTATCCTCGAACCCATCGACGAAGAAACCTTCGTTGACCCCCTTAACGAACAAGGCGAATAAAATGGCGTTCCTGTAATCTATTAACAAGAAAGACAATGAAGACTAATATGATGAAACATTTCAGATTGGCAACCGCAGTATTCTGCATGGCGTGCATAGCTGGCAGCAGCTCACTATTTGCACAAGAAGTACAGGAACAACCAGCGACCAAAGCCCCTGTTGTGGACAACACCCCGACGACGCCTGTCACGGGTCAGGTGGTGGATGCCGCCACGAAGGAGCCCATCCCCGGTGTCCGTGTGGAAGGCTTTGGCAACAACCGCACCACGGCCATGACCGGTGCCGACGGTAAGTTCACCGTCCGCGTGCCCGAGAGCGTCACCTCCCTCTACGTCTCCACCCCCGGCTACACCAGCGTGATTATCCCCGCCAGGCAGACCAAGGGCGACATGGTCATCCAGCTGTTCTCCGACAAGTTCGACGAATATGTAAAGAACGAATTTGACGTCACCGCCAAATCCGTCGCCAACATCAGCTCCAACACGGCGCTGACCGTCGAAAGCGAGATGCAGCGCCAGCTGGGCAGCGACCTCCGCATCATCAACCGTTCCGGCACACCCGGCATGGGTGCCCTGATGATGATGCAAGGTATCAACACGCTGAACTCCTCCACGCAGCCCCTCGTCGTCCTCGACGGTGTGGTGCAGGATTTGCAGGACGGCTATGCAGCCGTGCATGACGGTTTCTTCAACAACATCCTCGCCGCCATCGACGTCGATGACATCGAGAAGGTGACCGTCCTGAAGAACGGGACCTCCATCTACGGTGCCAAGGGCGCCAACGGTGTCATCCTCATCGACACCCGCCGCGGACACAGCATGGCTACCCGCATCGATGCCGTGGCATACGGCGGTTTCACTATGGAGCCCAACCTCCCCACGATGATGAACGCCCAGCAGTACCGCATCCTGGCCAACGAACTCATGGGCGGTGTGGAGACACGCCAGAACCGCTTCCCCTTCTTGTGGGACAACCCCAACTACTACTACAACATGTATCATAACGATACGAAGTGGTCGGACTACGTCTATCGCGAGGCCTGGTCGCAGAACTATAAGGTGAACGTGCAAGGTGGTGACGAAGCCGCTATGTACAACTTCTCCCTCGGCTACGCCGATGCCGAAAGCACCATCCGCAACAACGGCTTCAACCGTCTGAACATCCGCTTCAATACGGACGTCATCCTCTCGAACACGCTGAAGACCCGTTTCGACATTGCCTACTCGCGCATCAACCGCAACCTCCGCAACGACGGCATCCAGCCGGACCTCGATGCTGCCCCCGTTTCCTCCCCGGGCTTCCTTTCCCTTATCAAGTCCCCGTTCCTGAACCCCTACAAGTTCAATAACAACGGCACGCTGTCGCCCATGCTTGAGGGTGCCGACACCTACGCCAACATCGACGTCAACACCCGCAACAACACGCTGGGTAACCCCCTCTCCATCTTCGAGTATGCTGAGGGCAACAACAAGAACGTTCAAGAGTACACCGTGTTCGACGTCACCTTCGCTCCCGAGTGGCAGCTTGGCAAGGGCTTCGTGCTGAACGGCCTGTTCAACTACACCCTGCACCGCACCAACGAGAAGTCCTTCCGCCCCATGACGGGTATGCCTAACTTCTACATCTCGGGTCTGGGCTACTCGCAGAACGAGGTTCGTTCGTTCTTCTCGAAGGAGAGCAGCATCTACGCCGATGCCCACCTCGACTGGAGCAAGCGCATGGGCAGCCACTTCCTCAGCGCCTTCGCCGGCGTCCGCTACTCGAACTTCGCCTACGACTCCAGCTACCAGTCCTGCCACAACACCGGCAACGACAAACTGCCCGACATCAGCGCAAGCTACGACTACCTCGACCAGAATGGCGAGGACAACGTCTGGCGCAACATGGCCTGGTATGCCAACGTCGATTACAACTTCCGCAACAAATACTTCGTGCAGGGCAGCGTATCCGCTGAGACGTCGTCGCGCTTCGGCCGCGAAATCACCAACGGCCTCCGCCTCGCCGGGGTCAGCTGGGGCATCTTCCCCTCCCTGCAGGCAGGCTGGCTGATGAGTGCCGAACCCTGGTTCAACACCAACGTCTTCAACTTCCTTAAGCTGAACGCCGGCTTCGACATGTCGGGTAACGACAACATCAACAACAACGCCGCCTTCGCCTACTTCAGCACCGTGAAGTACCAGAACCGCGCCATGGGCCTCCAGCTCGCCAACATCGAGAACCAGGCCATCCAGTGGGAGACCACCTCGCGCTTCAACTTCGGCATCGAGGGCGTCACGCTCAACAACCGCCTGAAGCTGGCCGCCAACCTCTACCACAATGTCACCAACAACCTGCTCACACTGAAGGACCTCAACTACCTGACGGGTCTGGAGCAGTACTGGTGCAACGACGGTTCGCTGGAGAACAACGGTTTCGACGTGAACATCACTGGCAAGGTCATCAGCACGAAGAACTGGAAGTGGGAGCTGGGTGCCAGCGTTGCCCACTATAAGAACAAGGTTACCGCTCTGCCCGACGGCGACTTCGAGACCAGCGTCTATGGCGGCAAGGTCCTGACGGCCGTGGGCTCCCCCGTGGGCCTCTTCTACGGCTACAAGACCGAAGGCGTCTATGCCACGGCAGCCGACGTCCCCAGTCAGAACGGTACGCTCCTCCACACAACCAACGCCAAGACGGGTGAAACCGCCTACTTCGGTGCCGGCGACGTGAAGTTCGTGGACAAGGACGGCAACAACGTCATCGACGACAACGACCGCTTCGTCATCGGCGACCCCAACCCCACCGTCTTCGGCAACATCCAGTCCGACCTCACCTTCAAGCACGTCACCCTCAGCGCCACGTTCAGCTACGTCTATGGCAACGACATCTACAACTACCAGCGCAGCATCCTGGAGAGCGCCGACCGCTTCTACAACCAGACGGTAGCCGTCACCAACCGCTGGCGCACCGAAGGCGACGTCACCACCATGCCCAAGGCATCCTATGGCGACCCCCTCGGCAACAACCGCTTCAGCGACCGCTGGATTGAGGATGGCTCATTCCTGCGCCTGAGAAACCTCACCCTCACCTACAACGTGCCCGTCAACTACAGCTGGCTGCAGGGACTCAAGGTGTGGTGTGCCGCCAACAACGTGTTCACCCTCACCAACTACCTGGGCAGCGACCCCGAGTTCTCGTGCAGCAACAATGTCCTCTATCAGGGCATCGATACCGGCCTGCTCGGACAGAGCCGCAGCTTCCACGTCGGTGTAAAGATTAACCTCTAATTTAATGAACAATCCTATAAGCCATATCACCATGAATAAGAAATCAATTATAGGCCTTCTTTTCGTTGGAGCGCTGACGTTCATGACCTCCTCCTGTGCCGATATGTTCGACATCAGCTCCAGCCGTGTTGTTTACGATAACCAGCACAAGCTGGACTCCTCGGCCGACTCGGTCTATACGACCATTGGCATTCTCCATGCCTTCCAACAGATTGCCGACCGCTATGTCATCCTCGGTGAAGTCCGCGGCGACATGGTCGATATCAACAAGAACACCAAGGCGTCTCTCCGTAACCTCGCCGAGTTCAACTTCGACGAAGACAACGAGTACCTGCAGATTCGCGACTACTACAAAGTCATCAACAACTGCAACTACCTCATTGCCCACATGGACACCACCATCCGCCACAACAACGAGTCCGTCATGACGGACGAATACGTGGCCGCCCTGAGCATCCGTGCCTGGACGTACATGCAGATGGCGCTCAACTACGGCAAGGTGACCTACTACACCAACCCCATCACGAAGGAATCCGATGCCGACGTCACCAAGTACCCCAGCTACGATGTCAAGGAACTGGCCCTTGTCCTCATCCCTCAGCTGCTCCCCTACATGGAGTATAAGCTCCCCGCCTGGAGCGACCTCAGCGCTGGCGGCACGGCCGTATCCGCCGAGCTGTTCCCACCCATCCAGCTCATCCTGGGCGACCTCTACCTCTGGCTGGGCGACTACCAGAATGCCTGGCTGACCTACAACGACTTCATCACCGACAATCCCAACTACAGCATGCGTGCCCAGACAGGTTCTGAGACGACCATCTTCACCGGCTTCATGCCGTTGGGCAACGGTCAGGTGATGACCGACAGCCGTATGACAGGACGAAGCTACATGGCCATAAACTTCCCCTCCTACACAAGTGGATTGAACGGCATTATGGGCGCCAACAAGGGCGAAGCCATCACGGTTGTCCCCATGCAGAGCTCTACCGAGGAAGGCACGGTTTCTGAGATTCCCGGCCTCTTCATGTCAGCACAGAACACCCACCAGCTGAACGGCTCGGCCCTGTGGCAGGAAATCAGCAGTGCACAGGACTATGTCCAGGCAGCCGAGGGTGCGCAGCAAGGCATCAACCGAGGTTACAGCTACCTCAGCAACAAGGGCGACCAGCGCATAAACTTCTATGTCCGCGAAGTGCAGAACGAAGAAGACGAGTTTGAGGTGGTCAGTAAGTTCGTTTCGAGCACAAGGATTGTCAACAACACGGATGAGCAATACTCCATCGGTTTCCTGACGCTCTATCGTCGCGGTCTCGTCTATCTGCGTGCCGCCGAGGCCCTCAACTGCCTTGCCGAGCAGCAGCACGACGGGGCGAAGGCCATCCAGGCCTTCGGCATCCTGCGCGACGGCTTCGACATCCTCTTCCCAAACGGCAGCACCTATAAGGCCGAGCTGCAGCCCTACACCCTCGGCGTACATGCCCGTGGCAGCGGCGACGTCTATCTCGACACCGCCAGGTACGTCGTCAAGGATGCCGTCATTGCCGAGTTCTACGGCAAGGAGGTGGAAGACGTCAACTTCACCGACACCATCCACTACGTGGAAGACCGCATCTGCGACGAACTCGCATTGGAGACCACCCTCGAGGGCAACCGCTTCACCGACCTCGTCCGCTTTGCCCAGCGCCGTGGCGCCGACTACCTGGCCGGCAAGGTCGCCTGCCGAAAGGGCACCGAGAACCGCGACGAGGCACTCTACCAGAAACTGCTCAACAAGGCCAACTGGTATCTGCCCATCAAGTAGTAAACAGCGTTTCACCCTAATCGTTAAAAACATATCGTCATGAAGAAAACCATAAAATTCGGATATCTGCTCGCCCTGCTGGTTGTCCCGGCTCTGTTTGCCTGCAACCCCGACGATGAGAATGAGAATGAAGTTGTCAACGACAGTGCCTTCGTCGGCACGTGGAAGTTGAAAAGCATGGACATCAGCACAAAGATAGAAGTGCTCGACTCGCTGGGCAAGGTCACTGAAACCATCGACCCCTGGAGTCATGAGAATCCTACTTACACCAATGCCACCATCGAGTTCAAGGAGGACTACACCGCCCTGAGCGTCATCCGCGACGGCGATGCCATCACCACCGGTGCCTACAAGTGGGAAGACCTCGGCGAACAGCTCGTGTTGAAGAGCTACACCACCTACGAGAAGGTGCAGACTGACACATTCGCCGTAGCTAAAAGCGGTACGGCCGTCACCCTGAAGACACAGCGAAAAGAAAAAACCATATTTCAGAGAGGCGAGACTGTCCAAGTGGACGACAGTACGACAACCACGGTGACGCGCCGGTACAACGCGAACTTGTTCACCAACGTCACCATCAACATCGACAAATAACCACCCGTCGTTTTGATTCCCAACAGACTCCTCCCCCGCCGTCTTTTCGGTTTGCTGGCTGCCCTCTGCATGGCAATCAGCCTGACGGCAGCGGAGGAGTTTGTTGTTGTCATTGATGCCGGTCACGGCGGCAAGGACCCCGGAGCGCAGAGTGCCAACCGCAAGGTCAACGAAAAGGACATCGCCCTCAAGGTGGCCCTGCGCGCAGGCGAGCTCATCCGCAATGCCCACCCCGAGGTCACCGTAAAATACACCCGCCGTACCGATGTCTTCGTCGAGTTGAAGGAACGGGCCAACATTGCCAACAAGGCCAAGGCCGACCTCTTCATCTCCATCCACTGCAACGCCGCCGAAAGCCGCAAGGCCCACGGCGCCGAAGTCTATGTCCTCGGTTCCGAGGAAGGACGCACACAGGCCAACCTCAACGCGGCCAAACGCGAGAACAGCGTCATCCTCCTCGAGAAAGACTACAAGGAGAGCTACCAAGGCTTCGACCCCTCGTCGCCCGAAAGCTACATCATCTTCGAGTATATGCAGAGCGAGTATCTGAAAGAAAGCATCGAACTCGCCCAGTGCATCCAGACCCAGCTCAGCACCACCGCCAAACGCTACAACCGCGGCGTCCATCAAGCCGGATTCCTCGTCCTCCACGCCACCTCCATGCCCAGCATCCTCGTCGAGCTCGGCTACATCAGCCATGCCGAGGAAGAGAAGTTCCTCAACTCGGCCGACGGCAAGGAGAAACTGAGCAAGAGCATCGCCAACGGCTTCGACGCCTACTACAAGAATCTGAAGAAAGACAAGCAGAACGCGGAGAAGGACAAGCAGAAGGGCACCCCTTCCACCACTTCAGGCGCCCGGAATACAGCGCAGGCAACGGCCACCACAGAAGGGCCTTCTAAAACCGCAGAAGGGCCTTCTAAGGAAAGAGAAGAATCGTCCAGCAAGACAGCGCAAGCAGACAGACAAAGTCAGGCAAAAGAGGAAAAAGCAACCCCGCCTTCGAACGACGACATCGTCTTCAAAGTGCAGTTCCTCACCTCCTCCACCAAACTCCCTGCCAACAGTCCTAAGCTGAAAGGCCTCTCCGACGTCAGCTACTACGAAGAAGGAGGCACCTACAAATACACCTGTGGCAGCTCCACCAACCTCAACGCCATGCAGCAGCTCCGCAAGAAAGTCGCCGCCACCTACAAAGACGCCTTTCTGGTGGCCTTCCGGGCAGGCAAGCGCATCAACACCACCGATGCCATCAACGAGTACAAGTCCCGCCACTAAACCACCGCCGCCATGAACAAGAAAAAAGAGATACTCCTGGGGGCTATCTTCATCGTGGCATTGGTGCTGCTCTACGGAGGCATCCGGTTCCTGAAGGGACACAACATCTTTTCCGCCAACCACACCTACTATGTCCGCTACCACGATGTGACAGGGCTATCCAACTCCAGCCCCATCTACGTCAACGGCGTGCGCGTCGGCATCGTCAACGGCATCGACTACAACTACCGCCGCCCCGACGACATTGTCGTCCGCATCGGCGTCAACAAGCACATGCCCATTCCCCGCGGCAGCCGCGCCCTGCTGGTGACTGAGCTGCTCGGCTCCGTCAACGTCAAACTTGAGCTGGCACCTGACAACGGGGACCATTATGCCCCAGGCGACACTCTTTCGGGCGACATGAACAGCGGCATCCGCAGCGAAATAGCCCGGCTGATGCCTCAGGTCGCGCATCTGCTTCCACAGGTAGATTCCATCCTTGTCGGCCTCAACCGCGTGGTCCACGACCCCGCCGTTGCCCAGACCCTCCACCACACCGAAGCGCTGACCGCCGATGCACAGGCCACGCTGGCCGAACTCTCCAACACCATGCGCCGCCTCTCCACGCTGGCCGGCACCTATCAGGGCGTCGGCGAAAAACTCGACACCTTTGCCGGAAAGCTCAATACGCTGACCGACGACGAGCGGCTCGATGCCCTGCTCAACAACCTCGACGCCACTGTGCGTAACCTCCATGCCCTCACCGACGGACTGACCACTGGCGAAGGCACGGCGGGTAAGCTACTCTCCGACCCCACCCTCTACGACCGGCTCAACAATGTCTGCACCGAAGCGTCGGCCCTCATCGACGACATCAAGAAAAATCCCTCCCGCTACCTCCACCTTTTCGGCCGAAACAAAGAATAACGGCATAAAAAATCAGCCCCCCGAACAGGGCTTATATAAAATTTCTCTAAATAATGAACCACCAAAGTAAGAAAAGGACAAAAGGCCTTAAAAGCCCCGAATAGGCTACATTTTCCACCCTCCGTTTCTCCGCTCTGCCGCGCCCTCTTTTCCTATTAAAAATACATTAAACCACTGAACGCCAAATGCGTTCAAACGAACAACTTTTTTTTGCAAAGCAGGAATTAGCAAAGCAAAAGGGGTTGGATAATAGTCGATTAAAAAACCTTCAAAAAAAGGCAACAGGAGAGGGCTTGCACAGGTCGCAAAAAATTCGGAACTTTGCACCGTAGAAAACATAAGGTTGATTCGTGCGGATGATAGATTTGAGAGCAGTGTACTACGCTACTCCCAATTTTTTGCCCGCAAAAAAAGAAAAAATGAAACAAGAAGAACTGGAACAACGATGGAACGAATGCTTGTCGATTATCAACGACAACATTCCTGCCTCAGCATATAACATCTGGTTTGCGAACATTCGCCCACTGGAGTTTACCGACCACGTCCTGTGGCTGGCTATACCCAGTCAGTTTGTGTATGAGTACATTGAAGAGCACTACGTCGATCTGCTCTACGCCACCATCTGCCGTGTGTTCGGCAACAACACCGACCTGATGTACCGCGTGCTGGCCGACAAGACCAACCAGCTCACCATCGACCAGGAATCGACGAACCGTCGCGTCAGCACCAGCCAGCCTCAGAGCGCCACGCCTCACAAGAGCACCAACAAGACGCCCGGCCCCGTCAACGTGGCTACGCAGGACCTCGACCCCATGCTCCGCCCCAACTACAACTTCGAGAACTTCATCGAAGGCGTCAGCAACAAGCTGCCCCGCGCAGCCGGCGAGAGCATAGCCAACAACCCCGACCATTCCATCTTCAACCCGCTGTTCGTCTATGGTGCCAGCGGCGTGGGCAAAACCCACCTCATCAACGCCATCGGCCTGCGCGTCAAGGAACGCTTTCCCGACAAGCGCGTGCTCTACGTCTCGGCCAACCTCTTCAAGGTACAGTATATGGACGCCGTGCGCAAGAATGCCCTCACCGACTTCATCAACTTCTACCAGACCATCGACGTCCTCATCCTCGATGACGTGCAGGAGTTCGTCGGCGCCGACAAGACACAGAACACCTTCTTCCACATCTTCAATCACCTGCACCAGAACGGTCGTCAGCTCATCATGTCGTGCGACCGCAACCCGTCGGCCCTGCAGGGCATGGAGGAACGCCTCCTCACCCGCTTCAAGTGGGGCTTGGTGGCCGAGATCGACCGTCCCAACTTCGAGTTGCGCAAGGCCATCCTTGACAGCAAGGTTCACCGCGACGGCCTCTCCATCAGCAACGACGTGCTGGAGTACATTGCCGACAACGTCACCGACAGCGTGCGCGAACTGGAGGGCATCCTCAACTCCATCATCGCCCACGCCACCATCCTGAACCGCGAGCCGGACGTCACGCTGGCCGAGCGCATCATCGACAAAGCCATCCGCCGCGCCCCGCGCGAAGTCACCCTCGACGCCATCATACAGACCGTCTGCACCAAATGCCATATCACGCAGGAGGAAATCAACTCCTCCAGCCGCAAGCGCACCATCGTGCAGGCACGTCAGATAGCCATGTACCTCGCCCAGAAGCACGTGAAGGACGTCACCCTCGCCCGCATCGGCGAGTGCATCGGCGGCAAGGACCACACCACCGTCCTCCACTCATGCCGCCTCATCAGCGGGCAGCTTGAGTACGACAAGCAACTGCAGGACGACGTGGCCGACATCGAGAAAACCATCCTCTCCCGTTGACGCTCAACACAGTCCCGTTTGGAGAAAAAGAGACATCCCGGCAGCAGTCGGGATGTCTCTTTTTGCACAACTTTCGCCATCGCTTTCCACCCGGAATTTTCTTTTTTGAAAACTTTTTCCTCCTCGCGGGGAAGCAAGCCTTTGATTTTCTGCCAAAAGAAAGCCGGAAACAGAAAACATCCACCACGGCATCAAATTCTCCCGTTTTTATTTTGTCAACTGAAAAAACATTCGTAGTTTTGCAGACTGTTTCACCGATGAGACCCTCGTGTTTTCTACAAAAGCAAATAACTCAGGTCAAACAGCAACAATCATTCAACCGACGTGGAAAAGAAAACAACCGACGTGGAAAAGAAAACGTTCACCTACGACGAGGCCTATCAGGCCACCCTTGCCTACTTCGACGGCGACGAACTGGCCGCCAAGGTATGGGTCAACAAGTATGCCATGAAGGACTCCTTCGGCAACATCTATGAGCAGACGCCCACCGACATGCACTGGCGCATTGCCCGCGAGATAGCCCGCATCGAGCAGCGCTACCCCAACCCCATGAGTGCCGATGAAATCTTCGGCCTGATGGACCACTTCCGCTACATCGTGCCGCAGGGCAGCCCCATGACAGGCATCGGCAACGACTTCCAGATAGCCAGCCTCTCCAACTGCTTTGTCATTGGCATGGACGGCGATGCCGACAGCTATGGCGCCATCATCCGCATCGACGAGGAACAGGTGCAGCTGATGAAGCGTCGCGGCGGCGTGGGCCACGACCTCTCGCACATCCGCCCCAAGGGCTCGCCCGTCAAGAACTCCGCCCTCACCTCCACCGGCCTCGTGCCCTTCATGGAGCGCTACTCCAACAGCACGCGCGAGGTGGCCCAGGACGGACGCCGCGGCGCACTCATGCTCACCGTCTCCATCAAGCACCCCGACAGCGAGGCGTTCATCGACGCCAAGATGACCGAGGGCAAGGTCACCGGCGCCAACGTCTCCGTCAAGATGGACGATGCCTTCATGCAGGCCGCCGTCGAGGGCAAGCCCTACGTGCAGCAATACCCCATCGACAGCGACGCCCCCCTCTACACCAAGGAGGTCAACGCCGGCGAGCTCTGGCACAAGATTATCCACAACGCCTGGCAGTCGGCCGAACCCGGCGTCCTCTTCTGGGACACCATCCTGCGCGAGAGCATCCCCGACTGCTACGCCGACCTCGGCTTCCGCACCGTCAGCACCAACCCCTGCGGCGAGATACCTCTCTGCCCCTACGACAGCTGCCGCCTGCTCGCCATCAACCTCTACTCCTACGTCCGCAACCCCTTCACCCCCGAGGCCACCTTCGACTACGACCTCCTGCGCGCACACGTCGTCAAGGCACAGCGCATCATGGACGACATCATCGACCTTGAGATTGAGAAGATTCAGAAGATACAGGACAAGATAGAGAGCGACCCCGAGAGCGAGGAAATCAAGTTCGCCGAGCGCAACCTCTGGAAGAAAATCATGGACAAGAGCACCAAGGGCCGCCGCACGGGTGTGGGCATCACCGCCGAAGGCGACATGATAGCCGCCATGGGCCTGCGCTACGGCACCGACGAGGCCACCGACTTCGCCGTCAGCGTACAGCAGGCCGTGGCCCTCAGCGCCTACGGCAGCTCCGTCACCATGGCCCGCGAGCGCGGCGCATTTGATATCTACGACGCCGACCGCGAGAAGGACAACCCCTTCATCCGCCGCATCGCCGACGCCGCCCCCCAGCTCTATGCCGACATGCTCCGCTATGGCCGCCGCAATATCGCCTGCCTCACCATCGCCCCCACCGGCACCGTCAGCATCCTCACCCAGACCACCAGCGGCATCGAACCCGTCTTCATGCCCGTCTATAAGCGCCGCCGCAAGGTCAACAAAGACGCCCCCGACGTCCACATCGACTACACCGACGAGACCGGCGACTGCTTCGAGGAGTTCATCGTCTATCACCACAAGTTCCTCACGTGGATGCGTGCCAACGGCTACGACACCACCCGCCGCTACACGCAGGACGAAATCAACGACCTGCTCGCCCAGTCGCCCTACTACCACGCCTCCGCCAACGACATCGACTGGGTGAAGAAGGTGCAGATGCAGGGCCGCATCCAGAAGTGGGTGGACCACAGCATCAGCGTCACCATCAACCTCCCCGCCGACACCACCGAGGAGCTCGTCAACGAACTCTACATCGAGGCCTGGCGCCAAGGCTGCAAGGGCTGCACCGTCTATCGCGACGGCTGCCGCAGCGGCGTCCTCGTCGCTGCCGAGGAGAAGAAGGACGAGAAAGCGAAGCGCTGCGAGCCGTGCGACTGCCGCCAGCCCGTCGTCGAAGTGCGTCCCCGCGTCCTCAAGTGCGACGTTGTCCGCTTCCAGAACAACCGCGAGAAGTGGGTCGCCTTCGTCGGCCTGCTCGACGGACGGCCCTACGAAATCTTCACCGGCCTGCAGGACGACGACGAGGGGATCCTCCTGCCCAAGTCCGTCACCGAAGGCTACATCATCAAGAACGTCGATGAAAACGGCGTCAAGCACTACGACTTCCAGTTCACCAACAAGCGCGGCTACAAGACCACCATCGAAGGCCTCAGCGAAAAGTTCAACAAGGAGTTCTGGAACTACGCCAAGCTCATCAGCGGCGTGCTGCGCTACCGCATGCCCATCGACCAGGTCATCAAGATGGTCAGCAGCCTGCAGATGGACAACGAGAACATCAACACCTGGAAAGTAGGCGTGGAGCGCGCCCTGAAGAAGTACATCGTCGATGGCACCGCCGTCAAGGACCAGGCCTGCCCCTCGTGCGGCGAGCAGACCCTCGTCTATGAGGAAGGCTGCCTCCACTGCACCAACTGCGGCTACTCCCGTTGCGGATGACAGCATGCTGCGAAAAAATGATTGAACTGAACGACATGCTCTTTACCGCCTACCATGGTGCGCTCCCTCAGGAGCGCACGGTGGGCGGGCAGTATCGTGTGAGCCTGCGACTCGATGCCGATGTCAGCGCCGCCTACGACACCGACGCCCTCGCCGACACCCTCGACTACGCCGCCGCCGCCGCCATCGTCCGCGACGAGATGGCGCAGCCCTCCAACCTCATCGAGCACGTTGCCGCCCGCATCGGCCGCAGCCTCCTCGCCACCTTTCCCCAGCTCTCCTCCGTCCGTGTCCACCTCTGCAAACTCCACCCTCCCGTCCCCGGCATGGAGATTGCCGAAGCCTGCTTCGCCGCCACCTTCAGCCGTCGCTCCAACCAGTCAGCCCATACCCCCGACCCACTGACGGGCGTATTTTGAAAAGAGAGAAAGGGAAGGAATCAATAATGGACAATGGACTTCCTTTTAGACTTTCAGACTTCAGACTTTCAGACTTCAGATAATAGCCCTGCAACAGCGCCGTCCACGAAACATTCATCTGCCAGTCTTCAAGTCTAAAAGTCTGATAGTCTAAATGGATAATGGACAATGGATAATTTTCAATTATCAATTTTCAATTATCAATTGCGCCAAAGGCGCTCCGTGCTATGATTTGTTTTTAAGCGACTCAATAAGTGTGTCGAGCTGCAGGGACAGACTGGCGTAGTCCTCCTCGGCTAACGGACAGACAGCGAGTTTCTCACTCATACCTTCTGGAATCAGGCCGTAAGCCTGCTCCTCCATGGCCTTGCCCTTTTCCGTCAGGCTTACAATCTGCTGACGCTTGTCCTGCTCACCTTTCTTGCGGGTGACAAGGCCCAGCTTCTCCATGCGCTGGAGCAGGGGGGTAATGGTGTTTGTCTCTAAAAGCAGTCGGTGGGCTATGTTGTTCACGGGCTGGTTGTCTGTCTCCCAAAGCACCATCAGCACCAGATACTGCGGATAGGTGATGCCCAGTTCCGTCAGCATCGGCGTGTAGGCCTGCGTTATCAATCGTGCTGCCGTATAGAGGCGGAAGCAGATCTGGCTGTCGAGTTGCAATTCTGCGTATGCCATTCTTATGCTGTCTAATTTGTTTACGGAAATGCAGCCAGCCATTCATGTTGGAAATAAGGAGAGCAGATGCCCTCCTTATCGCCGCATTCCTGGTTGCCAGATTAGAATATGACCTTATTCTGTCTTAAATGGCAACCTTGACAATCCAGAGCTGTGAACCGATGGTTTCGATGAGGCCCAGCTGCTCCTCGCTCCAGTACATATCTTCCTCCTCGTCCTTCAGGTACTCCTTCATCATGTCGAAGGTCGTCAGGTCGTCCTTGATGCCGTCGATGCACTTGCGCAGCAGCTCGATGCCGTCAACAGACACTTTGTAGTCTGCCTTCAAAAACTCAACGGGATCCTGATAGAGGGTCTGAGCGGCTACGGCCTCCTGCTTCAGCTCACCGCCCAAATCGAGCAGGCGGTCGATGAACTGACCCACGAAGCCCTGCTCTTCTTCGGCATGACCCAGATACTTTGCCTCCAGCTTCTTATAGCCGAGAGAACCGAAAATCTTTGCCTGTAACTTGTGCTGGAACGACTGTGCGTTCAGGTTTGTCACAAAAAACTGTAATGCCTCAATTGATTTCTGCTTGTCCATAATTTCTATCATTTATATACTTTTGTTAATAATGTCAATGTCTTGCTCTGTTACAGCATCTCCTCGATGTCCTTTTCAAAGTCTTTCGGTTCCGTGGTGGGTGCAAATCGCTTGATGGTCTCGCCGTCCTTCGAGATAAGGAACTTGGTGAAGTTCCACAGGATGTCGCTGTCCTTCTCCACGCTTTTGCTCAATGTCTTCAGCAGGGCGCGGGTGGATTTTGCCTTCAGTCCCTTGTACTCCTCTGTGGGAGCCTGGGCTTTCAGGTACTCGAAGATGGGCTCTGCCGCGGCACCGTTGACGTCTGTTTTTTTCATAATCTGGAACGTCACGCCGTAGTTCAGTTGGCAGAACTCCTCAATCTGGGCGTCGTTGCCCGGATCCTGCTCCTTGAACTGGTTGCAGGGGAATCCGATGATGACGAGCCCCTTGTCCTTGTACTTCTGGTTCAGCTCCTCCAGTCCGGCGAACTGGGGGGTGAATCCACACTTGCTTGCGGTATTGACAATCAGCAATACCTTACCCTGAAACTGCGAGAAGTCAATCTCCTTACCTTTGCTTGAAAAGGCCTTGAAATCATAAATCTTTTGCATAATCTTTTTTTATTAAAGTTGATTTTTGTCGTTTGCGATGCAAATGTAAGGACATTATTTTATATCGCAAGCGATTTATCCGATTTTTTAAGATTGATTAACAAAATATCGCAGGCGATACATTTCTTTCATTATACGTAGCGTCACAGACAGCCACTTCTAACATACTTTCAGAAATCATGTGTCAGCCGTCAGGATGTATTTCATTGACAGCCAAGTGGATATTACCTCTCCTCCTGTTTTTTCCGTGCACGAAATCAGTATGTACGCCAACGTTAAACGCTACGGCGGTAACGTTTAACGTTGTGACGACAACGTTAAACATTACGGCGGCAGCGTTAAACGCTGCGACAATAGCCCCTCTGTAGGAATGGGACTCCTTCGCGTAGAAAGGCTCTAATGAAACGTAGGAAAGGCCTAATCAGACGCAGGAAAGGCCTTCCTACGTTTCATTAGAGCCTTTCTTGCGTGACGGCAGCTTATCCGTTCAGGCGGATTTGCGATTCGTCTGCGCAGACTGAGCTTACTTCTTGCTTCATAAAAGGCTGACGGCTGACAGCTGATTTCTGAAAGTATGTTGGAAGAGTCGCGGCAGGTTTTGATTCGGAGTTTTCGGCCCTCCTTTGCCTCGGAAAAGGAAGCGGCGGGAGGCGAAATGTGCAAAACTATCAAAATCCGTTCAGGCGAATGTCGCCTGAACGGATTATCCGGTAGGAACGGCAGGTGGGTGCCTCTTACTGCACCAGCACCCCAGAGCTTCGCTCCAGCTCTTTCACGTTCGGAAGAACCTGAGCAAGCTCAGTTATTCTCTCACTTAATCAAGACCTTCTTGCCGCCGATGATGTTGATGCCCTTGGCGGGAGCGGTGAGGCGCTGGCCCATGATGTTGTAGATGTGGGCGTCGGAGGTGTCATGGCCGGTGAGCGCAGGAGGCGTGACGGCATCGTTGAGGGTCTCACCACCCTCGGCCTCCATCTGGGCTTTGGTGATGATGAGCAGGTGGCGTACATAGATGTCGAAGGTGCCGCCTGTGGTGAGGTCCCAGCGCATCCAGTGACTGGTGGAGGTGCCCCAGCCATAGTCGTTACGGATGGCGACGTAGGCTTTCTTCCATCCGTCGGTGGCAGGCAGGCCGTCGTAGGCCACGAGGTCGGTGGTGCTGAGGGCAGGATGAGCGAGGTAGAAGACGCCGCCCTCGAGGCCGGTGTCGCACTTGTACTCGAAGGAGAGGATGTTCTGGTCGTCGGCGAGGGGCTCGTACATGCAGTTGTTCAGGCCGATGTTGGGCCGGTTGCCGTCGGCATTGAGCTCGTACTCGAACGGGGCTGTCTCGGTGACCTGAAGCGAACCTATCGACTTGACGGGGTCGAGGTCGATGTAGCAGGGATAGTCGGCACGGAGGTCGGCGGCTGCACGGAGGGCTTCGTCGGCGGAGTAGAGGCCCATGCTGCCCTCGTAGATGTCGGCCATGGCCTTGTCGTAGGGCTGGAACTCTACGTCAGTCATCAGCGCCGTGCGGCTGTCCCACTTGCCCTTGACGGTCTGCATGGCCTCGATGGAGGTGACGTAGGCGTTCTTGGCGGCATATATCTGCTTAAAGTAGTCGCTGTTGCTACATATCAGGTCGTATTTTTGCTCCGGAGTCTTATTGTTTTCCTCGTAATTGGCGGCTAAGGCCTTGAGGGCGGCCTCGTTGACCCAAGGTTTGAGTTTGTAGTCGTCAATCTCGAAGAAACCCTCGTAATTGCCGAGTTCCTCGATGATAGAGAATTCTACATTCAACGTTGCGTCAAGAGCCTCTTCTGCGGTGTCGGTACCGAGGTCGGTGCCGAGGTACTGGATGGTGGTATTGCCAAGTCCGGTCCAGTCGCCGCCCTGCTGGGTGCCGTCGTTACGGACGCCGAAGGTGAGGGTGCCGTCGGTGACGCGGGCGACAACGTAGTTCTGGTAGCGTCCGGCAAGGAAGGCCTGGCAGGAGCCCTGCACGCCCCAGATGACGTAGCCGAGGGTGTCGGTGCCCTGGCCGTCGTCGGAGAGGATGGGCTTGTCGGGGTGCTCGCCCGTGAGCCAGCAGTTCTCGTGGTCAACGGCATCGTCGTAGGGGATCATGCCGTCGATGGCGGCCAGGATGTAGGTGGCGTTGCCGTTGGCATAGAGCATGGGAGCGTAGTTGTGGCCGTAGATGTCGTTAGCCGGGCGGAAGCCGCCGTTGATGCCCACGAGGTAGTAGCCGTTCTGGAGTCCTTCGAGGGTCTGCCAGACGTGGAAGACGCTCTGTGCGTTGCAGAACTCGGCGGCGCTCATGGTGTAGTCGGCGTTGTGGTTGGAGGCATAGACCTCGCCGTGCCAGCCCTCGGAGCCATCGGCAAAGCTGGGGTTGGTGACCATGGCGGTGATGTCGGCACCGGCGGCATAGCCCTTCAGGAGGGCGGCCTTGGCAAGGGCACTGAGGAAGCGGATTTCGGCCAGCACAGCCTCATCGGAGAGCAGATGGGTGGCAAGGACGACGGGTGCGGAGCCGTGGGGGAAGAGGTCGCCGGCGGCTACCTCGTCGGAGAGGTAGCGCTTCAGCGTGGCGAGCTCGTCGCTCTCGGCAAAGGTGGTGAGGGCGTCCTTCATGGCCTCGACGCGCTGGCGATACTGGTCATAGACCTTGGCGCTGAGCAGAATGCGGTCGTAGGTGCTGAGGATGGTCTGGTAGTCGAGATAGATTTGCTCGAAGTCCTCGGCGGTGTAGATGTCGTCCTCGGCTTCGTTGTAGGCGTTGATGAGCGAGTCGGCGGCGACGATGCCCTCGATGTCGAGGGTCTCGATCTTGGCCATGTAGCTGTCGCGGAGTTCCTCAAGTTCCTCCTCGGTGCCGAACTCAAACTCGGTCATCTGTATGCTGACGCCGCTGTAGGCAGCGGTGATGACGACCTTGAAGTAACGGTACTCGTCGCTGACACCCTCGGAGAAGCCGAAGGGGACGGTGACGAAGTTGGCGGCGGGCAGTCGTTCCTGTCCGACGCCCTCGCGGTTGTCGAGCAGCACCCATCCGTCGGCATCGGCGGTGGCGTCGGCGTCGCGGTCGAAGTTGCCGCCATAGACCTGCCAGTCGCGCCAGTTGCGGCCCGGGTTGCCCTGGGTATCATTGCCGGTGATGAGCTTGTAGAAGAGGGGCTGTACGGCCTCGTTGGTGGAGAAGATAACCCACGATCCGCCGGTCTGTATCTGTCCGCCCCACTTGGTGGTGTGGTCGCGGTCCACGAGCTTGAAGTAGTTCTCCTTCTCGCCCCAGGTGTCCATGTTGCCGGCGATGACGGCGAAGCCGCCCTCGAGGGCTGCACGGGCCACGTCGTAGAGATAGGAGATGTAATCGACCAGCGGGGCGTTCTCAATCTGCAGGTGGGACATGATGTAGCTGTAGGAGCCGTAGGGGTACTCGTCGTTGGGCTCGATGTCGTCGTTGAAATAGGCGTCCCAGAAGTCGGCGGCACCGGAGCTCATGTAGCTGATGGCGTAGCGCACCTCGTCGGCAGCGACGTCAAATTCGATGTAGTTGGTCTCGGAGGTGGTGATGTCGGTGAGCAGGGCGTTCAGGGTGCCCGTGAGTGTGCTCAGCTCGATGATGCTGGCGGTAGTCTGCAGCTTGCCGAGAGCCTTCATGTAGGCATCGACGTAGGTGCGGCAAGCGATACGGTCGGCAGGATCCTCGCTGGCGAAACGGTCGTAGTACTCCTGACGGGCGAGGACGAAGTTAGCGCCGTTCATGAAGGCGAACTCGCCCATCTGCATCAGGCCGGTGGGGTCGGAGATTTCAATCTTGAAGTATTCGTAGGGGCTGACGGGCGGGTTGGACAGGTAGAGGAAGGCCTCGGCGTAGTTGGCGGCGGGCAGCTGGTCGGTGCCCACGTTGGTTTTCTCGTCTATCAGCACCCAGCGGTCGCTCTCGCGGACGCAGTCGGTCTCGTGGTCGAAATTGGCGCCGTAGATTTTCCACGACTTCCAGTTGCGGCCGGGATTGCTGCCGGTGTCGTTGCCGGTGACGAGGCGGTAGTAGGTAGGCATGATGGGCTCGCTGGTACGGAAGGTAATCCAGTAGTCGCCGTTGCCGGAGCACCACTTGGTGCGGTCGTCGCCGTCGAGGAGGTTGGTGAAGTTCTCGTTGCCGAAGCCGGCCACGCCGTCGAAGGGTTCGTAGGCGACGTCGATGGCGCCCTCGGTGAGGTCGCTGGCGTACTTCTCCATCATCATGTTGACGAATACGCCCTCGGCGGCGATGCCATCGACGTCGAGCAGGCCGTGCTGGAGAACGTAGGCGTAGGTGCCGTTGGGGTAGGTGTCGCCGGGGCCGGCGTCGCCGTCGAGGTAATTGCCCACCACGGTACGGCCTTCGCCGGTGATGCAGCTGTGGTTCTCGTAGTGGTTGCGCAGCTGGGCCACGATGTTGATGTAGCTGTCGTAGGCTGCGATGGAAGCCCTCACGTCCGCCAGCATCTGCTGGCACTCCTTGGTGAGGCGGTCGATGGTGGCGATGTCGGGTGCGGCAAGGATGGTCTGCAGTTTGGCACGGTAGTCCTCGGCCAGGCTCTGCTGCATGGGCTTGCTGAGGTCGGCGTTCACCATGTCATAGTGTTTCTGGGCATCGGCGGCCAGCGAGCCGTTGTCGCCCAGGTAGAATTCGGACATCTGCATGAAACCGCTGCCCGACATGATGGCGTAGATTTCAATCTTGAAATAGGTGTAAGCCTCGGTGTTGCCCTGGTTCGGGGTGAAGAAGACCTCGTAGCTGTTGAGGTCGGGCAGCTCGTCCTCGGTGGTGCCGATGCGCTCGTCGATGAGCACCCAGTCCCCGCTGTCGCGCGTGACGTCGGCATCGCTGGCGGCGTTCATGCCGTAGATTTTCCAGTCGCGCCAGTTGCGGTGGTTCCAACGTTCGTTGTCGCCGCCGGTCACCAGACAGTAGTAGGTGGGCGCCACAGGCCGTGTGGTCTTGAAGATGGCGTGCAGGGGCGTGCCCTCACCCAGCGAGTTGCCCCACTTGGTGCCGTAGTTGCCGTCGAACATCTTGGGCAGGCCCTCGGCGTCGCTGTTGTTGCGGTCGCCGGCGATGACGTAGTAGCCGATGGGGCCTTGGTTGAAGAATTCGTTTGAGGTGCCCCAGCTGAACTCGCTCATCTGCATGTAAATCTCGGTGGACTGCACGACTGCAGTGACCTCCACCATGAAGTAGGTGTAGGCCTCGGTGACGCCCTCGGAGCAGGTATAGTCAACGGCCTTGAATTTCTCGACGGGCACTACCTCGTTTTCTTTCTTATCGACCAGCACCCACCCTCTGGAGCCACTCACAGCCTCGTCGTCGGAGGCGAAGTTGGCGGCATAGATGTTCCACGACTGCCAGTTGCGGCCCGGGAAGGCCTCTGTGTCGTTGGCGATGATGAGGCAGTAGTTCTTTGGGACGATGGCGCGGTCGGACTTGAAAATGACGTAGGCCTCGGTGACGCCCGAGGTGAAGAACTGGCCCCACTTGGTGAGCATGTCTCCATCGACGAGCTTGGCATAGTTCTCGTTTTCGTAGGTGAACGTACCGCCCAGCGCCGTGTAGGTGTAGGCATGGCCTCTCTGGACTGTCAGCGCCATCGTCAGGACGGCGAAGGCAAACAGCCAAACGCGTTTGGGAGTAACTGATTTGTGTACCATAAATGTAGTGTTTTAAGTGGTTAATAAAAGGGTAGTATTTGTTTTGACTTTGTCTTCGTTTTCTTGTTTTAGCGCCTCAAAGATACGCCTTTCCCTCGGCACTTCCAAATGTTTTCGGTCTTTTTCTGAAAAAATCGGATTTTCACTCCCTTGCACTATCTTTAATCCTCCTTCGGAGGTTTTTAGATAGGCTGCGGCTCGGAAATGCTCAAATAAATTTGCATTATCTCTCGGCTCACCCTATCTTTAATCCTCCTTCGGAGGCTTTTAGATAGGCTGCGGCTCGGAAATGCTCAAATAAATTTGGCATTTCTCTCGCCTTGCACTATCTTTGCAGCATGGAAAGAAAATACAGAAACGTCTCTTTTAGGGGACACAGAATACAAAACCTGCTGGTGATTGCTTTGTTTCTTGCCATCGGCACAGCGCACGGACAGGAGGGATGGATAGACTTGACATCAGACTACATCGTCAACCCCAACTTCGACAATGCCTCCGACAACGGCTGGGAGGGCTCGAACATCGGGCACGCGCAGGGCTGGGTGTGGGCCGGTGAGTTCTGCGCCACAAAGGAGTCGCTCATCATCAACGAGGTGATGGTGGCGAACCTCGACACCTACCTCGACCCCTCGCTCAACTACGGCGGCTACGTCGAGCTCTACAACCCCACCGGCGCCAGCGCCAATCTGGCCCGCTTCTACGTCAGCGACGACGCCGACAACCTCACCAAGTTCCGCCTGCCGCTCGACATCGGTTCCATCCCCGCCCACGGCTACCACGTCCTGTGGTTCGACCACTACGACTGGCGCTACGGCCACTATCAGGTGGACATCGAACTGAACCCCGAGGGGGGCACGCTCTACATCGCCGACGACGAGGGCACCCTCGTCGCCTCGCAGTCCTACCCCGCCGCCGTCAGCCGCGCCGCATGGGCCCGCACCACCGACGGCGCCGACGAGTGGCGCTTCACCTCCACCCCCACCCCCGCAGCCTCGAACAACGGATCCACCTTTGCCGACGAGCAGCTGCCCGCACCCGAGGTGAGCCAAGACTCCGGGCTCTTCACCGATGCCCTCACCGTGCGCGTCGCCATCCCCGAGGGCACCCTGCTGCGCTACACCACCGACGGCTCCGTCCCCACCCTCGACAATGGCACCACCAGCCGCACGGGCATCATCAACATCAAGCGAACCACCACCTTCCGCTTCCGCTACTTCAAGGACGGCATGCTGCCCAGCCCCATCGTCACCCGCTCCTACATTAATAAGGATAAGGAATACCCGCTGCCCATCCTGTCCGTCGTCACCGACCCCGACAATCTCTACAGCACCGACCACGGCCTCTTCACGAAGGGTCCTAACGGCCGTGCCGGCAACGGGCAGGACGACAAGTGCAACTGGAACATGGACTGGGACCGCCCCGTCAACTTCGAGCTCATCACCGAGGACGGCCGCATGGTCATCAACCAAGAGGTGGACCTCTCCACCTGCGGCGGCTGGAGCCGCGCCTGGGGACACCACTCCTTCAAACTCAAGGCCAACCGCCAGTACGACGGCCACAAGAATTTCTACGAATACCCCATCTTCGAGAACAAACCCTTCAACCGCAACAAGACGGTGCAAATCCGCAACGGCGGCAACGACAGCGACTGCCGCATCAAGGACGCCGCCCTGCAGGAGATTATCGCCCGCTCGGGCATCGACGCCGACTGCCAGGGCTACGTGCCCGTCATGCACTTCATCAACGGCACCTACATCGGCCTCATCAACATGCGTGAACCCAACAACAAGCACTTCGCCTTCGCCAACTACGGCCTCAGCGCCGAGGAGCAGGACCAGTTTGAGATATCGCCCGACAGCGGCTACATCCAGATGGCGGGCACGAAGGAGGCCTTCGACCGCTGGTACCGGCTGGCAGAGAACGCCGGCGACGATGCCGTGTATGAGGAGATAAAGAAACTCGTCGATATCGACAACTTCATCAACTACATCGCCCTGGAGTTCTACCTCGGCAACTGGGACTGGCCGAAGAACAACCTCAAGGCCTTCCGTCCGCGCACCGAGGACGGACGGTTCCGCTTCGTGGTGTTCGACCTCGACGGCTCGTTCAGCATCGGTGACCCCTTCACCACCTTCGAGAGCAAGCGCATCTTCACCTTCGACGCCCTGCGCGGCGAGTTCAAGGGACAGATTACGGCCGAAATTGAGGTGGTCACCATCTTCCTGAACATGCTTCAGAACGCCCGGTTCCGCCGTCAGTTCACCGACGCCTTCTGTCTTGTGGCGGGCAGCGTCTTCGAGCCGTCGCGCTGCCGCGAAATCATCACCGAGCTGGCCACCCGCATCGAGGAGCCCCTCTCCCACGAATGGCGCAGCCCGTGGGGAACCGCCAACGACCTCATCAATCGCCTCAACGCCAGCTATCAGACACGCAACATCAACTACCTGAAAAGCTACTCGCGCATGCGGCTCTCCGGCACATCCACGGTAACGGCCACCCTCGCCGCAAACACCGGCGACGCCCGCCTCACCGTGAACGGCCTGCCCGTCCCCACAGGCCGCTTCTCCGGCAAGTTGTTCGCACCCGTCACCGTCGAGGCGCACGCACCCGAAGGCTACACCTTCAAGGGATGGAGCAGCACATCGGCCACCACCGTGAAAGAGCTCGTCTCCCGCGGTGCCACATGGCACTACTACGACCAGGGCAGCCTCGACGGCACGGCATGGAAGTCTGCCGACTACAACGACGGCCCGTGGGCCACAGGCCGCGCCCCGCTGGGCTACTTCGTCACCGACAATAGCAACAGCCGCGGCTACAACACCTTCCTCAACTACGGCGGGAACGATTCCAGCAAATACCCCACCAGCTACTTCCGCCTGCCCGTTGACCTCAGCAGCGATCCTGCCTCAGGCGACGTCTTCACCCTCGACTTCACCTGCGACGACGGCTTCGTCATCTACGTCAACGGCACCGAGGCCGGACGCTACCTGATGCCTTCCGGCACACCGACGTGGGGCACCTTCGCCAGCAGCTACGCCCCCGGCAACCCCGACAGCGGCACACTCACCCTCAAGACATCGCTCTTCAAGAAGGGACGCAACATCATTGCCGTGGAGCTGCACAACAACGCCGCCAACAGCACCGACCTCTACTGGGACGCTGCCCTCACCGTCGAAGTGCACTCCACATCCGGCAGCACCATCGTCAGCACCGAAAAGGCCTACACGCTTCCCTCCTCCGGCACCGTCAGCCTCACAGCTGTCTTTGAGGAAACCACTCCCCTGCCCTCCCCTGAAGGAATGGGTGGCCTCCGCATCAACGAGGTCAGCCCCGCCAACAGCATCTACGTCAATGACCTCTGGAAGAAACAGGACTGGATAGAACTCTACAACGGCACCTCCGAGGACATCGACCTCACGGGCTGGTACCTGAGCGACGACACGCTGAACATGCAGAAGTTCCAGATTCCCGCCATCGAAGGCGTCAACAACATCATCCCTGCCTACGGCTACAAGGTCGTCTGGTGCGATAAGCTGGAGCCCTACAACCAAGTGCATGCCGCATTCCGCCTCGCCTCCGAGGGTGGTTTCGTCCTGCTCTCCTCACCCGATGGCACGGAAGGAGAAAATGGTCTGACGTCAAGCAGCACGTATCTCGACGCCTTCCACTACCCCCCAGTCGGTAACGGCCGTCAGACCGTCGGTCTCTATCCCGACGGCGGCAGCGAAACCTACGTCATGCAGCGTCCCACCATAGGCAAGACCAACGTCATCACCACCGCTGACCTTGCCCACACGCAGCTCCGTCCCACAGCTGTTGAAGTCATCGAAGACAGCCTCGACCCGGATGCCCCCACCGATGCCCTCTACGACCTGACAGGCCGCCGCATCCTCCATCCCCTGCCCGGCACCATCTATATCCAAAACGGAAAGAAAGTGCTCTGGCGGTAAAGGCAAACGAATTTGTCTTTTTCAACATACCTTGATGATCTTCATGGCAGAGGAAATAAATTTTCATTGCAGAGAACAGGCTTTTCTCTGCAATGAAAACGAAATAGTGCCAAGCAAACAGGCGGGCGGAAAGGGCGTTAATATCCTCCGATGGCCCACCACAGCGGCGTGAGCGAACCGTCCTCACCGTTCAGGAGTTGTTTGGCCACCTCGTATCCTGCGGCATCGGTGTTTTCGAAACGGCTGGGATACTGCATACGCTGCGGGAAAAGCCGGATGTTCTGTGCCCTCCGGTACGACCCCTGGCTCCACTCCGGCATATAGGAGATGGAGGTTACAGAGGTGGGTATCTCGAAGAAGGGGAGGCCCAGGCGGCGCCGGTTGTTCCAGTTCTCCAGTGGCAGATAGGGGGTGTTGGCGATGAAGAGCTGGGTGATGATTTTCGTCAGCGGGTCGTTCAACTTGTGCCCATGATAGAGTATCCTGTTTGCGTCGGGATAGGAGTAGGCGACGCTCTTCTCCCTCCCGGTTTCGGCCTCGATGCACTTCATGGGCGTGGGGGCGGGCTCGGCCGTATGCGAGAACTTCACCGAAGTGCCTACGCGGTTGTAGGATGTGGATTGGATGTAGTCGGCGCTGAGGTCGCCCAGGCCGTTATACTCGAAGCTCAGCTCGATGCCCTTGTTGTAGGCATCCTCTGCCCCGATGCCCACGTTCCAGCCACGTACCGCTGCCTCGGCCAGGAGGAAGTAGGTTTCCCAGGGGCCGAAGAAGAAGCGGTAGGTTGTGGTTGTGGCGCAGTTGCGGAACTCGTCGGCCAGCTGCGGAAGGCAGGCGTAAAAGGCTGCGCCGTCTTTTCCGTGCCAGAAGGGGTTCTCCTTTTCCTTAGCCACGTCGTCGCGCCCCCATCCGCAGGTGAGGCCGTTCCAGCTGTAGCGGCAGTCATATTCCTTCCCCTCCAGCGTCACGGTCTGCTCCGAGCCATAGCGGTCGATGTAGCCCTGCATGTAGCCGTTCACCGTGCGGTTGTAGTAGTCGCCCGGCAGGTGGAAGTAGCGGAGCGCCCGCGGGTCGGCATACTCGGGCAGGCCGAGGAAGAAGTACTCCTTCGTGGGATTGTCCGTGTAGGGTGCGAAGTAGTCCTTGGCATGTATCCCCAGATACGTCGAGGCATCCTTCACGTATGGGGCATAGACGGTGGTGTCGCTGACAAACCTGGCCAGCGCATCCACGGAGCGCACCCCGCCCAGGTTGCAGGTGAGGTTGGCCATGGTGGCGCTCATGGTCTGCAGGTTCCATACGCGGCTCATCACGGCTGTCCAATCGTCCCAGCCGCCCTCTTCTTTCACCTGGAATGTCTGGGCGACGGTGGTGATGCCTTCTCCCTGCGCGAGGGCAGCCTCAAACTCGCTTCGGGCCTTGTCGCCGTCGCACTCGCTGAGCCGCATGGCCAGGCGCATGCGCATAGAGATGGCGTATGCCTTCCACTTTGCGGCATCCCAGCCATAGGCGGGGTCGCACTTTGCCTCGTCGGCCGTAGGCTCGACATCCGGGCGGATGGCAGCCGCTGCCTCAGCCAACTCCTGGAGCATGTAGTAATAGACTTGCTTGACGCTGTTGAACTGGGGGATGACGCCCTGCCCTGCGCGAATGGGAGCCGGGCCGAAGCAGTCGGCAAACTCACTCAGCAGATAGGCGCGATAGATGCGTGCGAACTGCTTGACGTTGTCGTAGAAGTCCCGTTCGTGCGGGGTGGCCTTCTCTTTGTTCTCGTCGCAGAGGTCGATGGCGGCGTTGGTGTAGGCGAGCGCTGCGGAGAGCAGGTTGTACTCGCACTCTCGCCATTCGTCGTTGCCTCCGCCGCAGGCTATGGACGAGCCGCTCTGTCCGTCCTGGCGGGCAATGGCCGCCCAGTAGAGGACAAACACGCGCTCAGCATCGTTCGGGTTCTGCTGGTCCTTGATGATGGCATTGCTCAGCAGATAGTGCGGCTTCACCTTGTCGCCGCTGGTGGCCAAGGGGTTGGTGTTGATTTCGTCGAAATCCGAACAGGCTGCAAACGAAAGCAGCAGTACGACAGCCCATGCAAGCGGGCTCTTGTTATGTTGTTTTTTCATAGTGATGTTGATTTTTGAGATTAGAAACCGAGAGAGACATTGAAGATGAAGTTGCGCGTCGTGGGCAAGCCGGCGTACTCAAAGCCGGTGGCATTGGTGCTGGTGGCATAGACCGACTCGGGGTCGAGACCGCCCATGGAGGCATAGAGCATGCAGACGTTCGTCACGGTCACCCCAGCCTTGACCGACTGGAACAACGAGTTACGGGAAAAGAACTTTGCCGGTACGCTATAGGCCAACGACAGATTGCGCAGACGGACGTTGGTGGCGTCGTAGAGGTTGACTTCGCCGATGCCCAGATTGCCCGACGACGAGGTGATAGCTCCCCAGTACTTCTCTTGCGTGACTTTCTTGGTGTTTTCGATGTATCCCTCGTCGGTCTGAATGACGCCGTCCACGAGGAACTCCTCGCGCTTCCCGTCGGGAGCGGTGCAGGCGTGGGTGCCTGCGCGCTGCATGGCCTGCATGGTGCCGGAGAAGATCTGCCCGCCGAAGCGGCCGTCGATGAGTGCGCTCAGCGTCCAGCCTTTGTAGGTGAACGTGTTGGTGAGTCCTGCCGTGAACTTGGCCTGCTGGTCGCCAATCTTCTCCTTTTCGCCGGTACCTTGCGGGAGGCCGTCGCTGGTGAGGAGCTTACGGCCGAAGTAAGGGCTGTCCTCGTCGGTCACCGTACGGAACTTCGTGCCCCATATTTCGCCATAGTTGCCCCCCTTGACGGCATAGACGGAGAGGTTGTCATAACCACCCAGGCTGTAGTACTGCAAATCGCCATAGAGGTCGATGATTTTGTTTCTGTTGTGGGCTATGTTGGCATCGATGACCCACTGGAAATGGCGTGCCCTGACGGGAACGAGGTTTACGGAGAACTCCACACCCTCGTTCTGGATGTCGCCGGCATTGATTTTCATTTTGCTGTAGCCGGAGATGGAGTTGATGGGCAGGTCGAGCAGTTGGTTGGTGGCGTTTGTCTTGTACCAGGCGAAGTCGAGCCCTATCCGTCCGTCGAGGAAGCGCACCTCGGCACCTACTTCCCACGACTTGATGAGCTCGTTCTTCACGTTTGCATCATACTTGGTGTCTCCGGTGCTGGCGGTCATGCCGGCGTAGGGCGAGGTGCCGGTGCTGTAGAGGTTATAGAGCTGATAGGGGCTCATGTCGTTGCCCACCTCGGCATAGCTGGCACGGATTTTTCCGAAGCTGAGCCAGTCGGGTCTGGTGCCTGTCAGCCGCTCCAGCATGTCGGTGAAGACGTAGGAGGCGCTGAGCGAGGGATACATGAAGCTGCGGTTGGCGGCCGACAGCGTCGATGTCCAGTCGTTGCGCAGCGTAGCGTCGAGGAATATCCAGCCGCCATAGTTCAGCTGCACCGTGCCGTAAAGCGAGTTGATTTTCTTTTGCGAGAAGCTCTCGTCCACGCTGGGGGTTTTGTCGCCGTTGTTCACCGAGAACTTGTCGGGAATGACTAGGTTGGTGGCGCTGGCGCTCAGGCCGCTTTTCTTCGTATGCATGAGGTTGCCGCCAAACGTCACCGCCCCGCCCAGGTCACCGACAACATGGTCCCTCTGCGCCGTCAGGAGGAAGCTGAAGTTGTTTTCGAAGAAATGGCTTATGCCGGTGGAGTAGGCCGTGGGGAGGTTCGGGTTGCCGGCATAGACACGGCTGCTGGTCTCGCTGGTGTACATGTCCGTGCCGCCGCGCACCTCGGCACTCAGCCAGTCGAGCACCTGGTATCTCAGCAGTCCGGTCATAAGGAAGCGGTCGCGCAAGTCCTGGTTGCGGTTGTACTTTGCCATCCAATAGGGGTTCGACCCGCTGGGGCTCCACCAGTACATCTTGCCATCGGCGTCGAGGGGATTGGCGAACTCGGTGATGTCGAGCGATGTGGGGAAGGTGTACATGGAGAGGGCGCTGTTGCGTGCGTTGTTTCCACTGATGGGCCGGTTGTCAGCCTTCGCCCTGATGTATTGCACCTTGCCGTCGAACGTCCATCGCTCGTCGTTGCCGAAAGCGGTGACGCCGCGGAGCATCAGGTTTGTGCGTGCCAGCGTGGCGCCGGGCGTCATGCTACGCGTGTCCAGATTGGTGCCCGAGACGTAGAGGGATGTCCCCCCGTACTGCTGGCTGAGCGTTACGTTCTCCTGCACCTCCGAACCGCGCCCGAAGTAGCCGCCCAGATTGTCGAAGTATCGCATGGTGGCGTCGGCGTCGTCCCAGCGCTTGTAGGCCTGTCCCTCAATGGCAGGCCCCCAGCTGCCTCCTTCGCCGGAATGGTATTCCCCCAGTGTGCCCTGACCGAAACGGGTCTGCATGTCAGGGCGCATGAAGAGTGTCTCTGCCTGTGCCGTGGCACTGATGGTAAGGCCGAGGCCTTTCTGCCGTGCCCCGCGCTTGGTGGTGATGAGGATGACGCCGTTGCCGGCACGTGAGCCGTACAGCGCAGCGGCGCTCGCGCCCTTCAGCACCGACATGGACTCGATGTCGTCGGGGTTGATGTCCGAAAGGCCGTTGCCCATATCCGCCGACGGGTTCCAGAAGTCGTTGTTCGACGCACCGGTGAAGTTGTCCATCGGCGTACCGTCCACGACGATGAGCGGCTGGTTGAGCCCCGTCACGGAGTTGTTACCGCGGAGCACAATCTTCGACGATGCTCCCGGGCCGTTGCCCGAACGCGTAATCTGCAAACCGGCCACCTTGCCCTGCAGGGCATTGGCCACATTGTTCTCACGTGCCTCCAGGATGATGTCTCCCTTCACTTCTTCCATAGCATAGCCCAGCGCTTTCTTTTCGCGCTTGATGCCGAGGGCTGTGATGACCACTTCCTCCAGCACCTCGGTGTCTTCTTCCAGAACGACGTTCATCGCTGTCCCGCGGACGATGCGGACACGCTGCGGCGCCATTCCCACATAGCTGAACTCCAGTTCACGGCTATCACGCGGCACGTCGATGGAGAACATCCCTTCCGTGTCGGTGATGACACCGACGTTGGGGTGCTGGACTACTTTGACGCTTGCGCCAATAACAGGTTCTCCTGTGGCATCCTTCACAGAGCCTTTGACTGTGACGTTCTGAGCCGACAGGCCAAGCGGTGCCAGAAGCAACGGCACCAGCAAACAGAGCATTTTCTTTTTCATGGTTGACTACGGTTAAAAAGGTTAAAAAAACATGAATAATAAAAGGTTAGTTCTGCAACGCCGCCTTCTTGCAGGCCGCACGCTGCGGTACAAAAGTAGCCCGCCCCACCCACTCCTCCAAACTTTTTGCTCCTTTTCAGATCCTTTCATGTTGTAAAACACAAAAAAACAGAAAAAAACAAGTCAACCCTCTCCTACTCCGTGGAAAGGGCTGACTTCTTTCGCCAGTGCGGGCGGGCTATCTCACCATCACCCCAAAGCTTCGCTCGAGCTCGTTCACGTTCGGATGTGCAAGCGGGCTTTCACTTCTCTCACTTAATCACGACCTTGAGCTTCGCTCGAGCTCGTTCACGTTCGGATGTGCAAGCGGGCTTTCACTTCTCTCACTTAATCACGACCTTCCGGCCGTTTTGGATGTAGAGACCGGCGGATTGCGGTCCGACGACGGGACGGCCCTGAAGGTCGAACAAATTGTACTTTGACTCTTTACTGTTTCCTATTTCGGCCTGAGGCTGTGCAATGCCGCAGGTGCTGAGGTCGAGACGGAAGCCGCCGTTGCGATTGCTGCCGTAGGCGTTGTCGCCCATGACGACACAGACGTCGCCGGAATTCGGGAAGGTGATGACCGAGTTCTGGAATACGCCATAGTGGCCCGACTCGTAGTCGGAGTAGATATAGCAGTCGCCATAACCCCAGTTGACACCCAGAGCCTGGTACTCTATGAACACCTTACTCGGGTCGGTGGCATCTATTTCGACGTAGAAGTCTCCCTCCAATGCCTCCTCGGGCGAGCTGTCGGGATGGTTGAGGTAGGGATTCTTCATGCGGAAGAGGCCGGGGGTCTTGAGGTGTTCTTGCACCTCAACCTCGTACGTCTCCATGCCAAGTCCCTGGAACATGGTGCCCAGCACATCATCGGTGTATTGTGCCTTGCCCAGCACCGTCCACTCGCTGCTGGACGAGAAACGGAAGCTCACACAGGCATACTGTCGGGCATAGCCGTCGGCATCGAAGGAGACGGCGAAGATGGTGTAGATGCCGCTGGCGACGTCGAACCAGCTGTCGGTGGTGCCCACGCCCGTCTTGTACTCCGTCGTGCCGTCGGCAATGGCGTTCACGTAGTCCGACAAGTTCTCGGCCTCTGTCAGGTTGCCGGGGAAGATGGCATAGCGGTAGTACTCCACGGTTCCCCCGCAGGAGAGGGTGATATGCTGGCGGCCTGTACTGTAGCCCGCCTCCACGAGGGTGCCCAGCGTGAGTGTGACGGAGTAGTCCTTGAACTCCGCGCCGCTGACCTGTATCGTCTCGACACCCTCGCCCCAGTTGGACGTCAGGTCGGTAAGGTCGTAGTAAGCCAGATAGAGGGTAAAGCGCCCCGCACCCTCGTCGAAGGTGCTGGGATAGGCGTTCCACGTCGTCTGCCGGCCGAGCACCTCGTTCTGATAGAACACCTCGTCGGCCACATAGACGTGTCCGCAGCCGTAGTAGATATCGTTGTAGCCGGTGTATTGCTGGGCGACACTGCAGTGGCCGGTGGAGGCGTCGTAGGTGACATCGAGCACCTCGTTCATGCCCCAGCCGTAGAGGCGGAACTGGCGGAGGTTGCGGTCCGACATGGATGTGCGGGCGAAAATGGAGTAGGTCTTGTCGCCATAGTCGCCGAGCAGACAGCTCTTGGAGTAGCTATAGACGGCCGAACCATCGCCGTATGGCACCCACTCCGTCCATCCGTCCGCACCCGGCAGGCGGACGGTGATGACGTTGCTCCACGCCGACTTGCGCTCGCCGCTGACGGCCTGCACGCGGTAGGAATAGACGATGGTGGAGTCGAGATCCGTTATTTCGATAGCCGTAGCAGCAATGCCCTCAAAGAGCAGGGGGTCGGCATCTCCGGGCGTCACGGCCAGCGTGTAGGTCTCGGCGCCTGCCACCTCGGTCCAGTGGGCCACGAACGAATGTCCGGTGAGGTCCGTTGCCGCCTCGGCCATCGGGGTGCGCAGGGTGCCGGCGTTGCCGCCCATGAAGAAGAACGAGATGAGTCCGTCTGCCTCCTTGATATCCTCGATGGGCTTGCCCATCAGCAGACGGCCGTCGGCAGCCTTGTTATAGAGGGTAGCGGCGGGCTTGGACGTGTCGGTGAGCGACGTGTTGCCCGACGTGCCGGGCCACGGGTCGCCGGCCAGCTCGGCAGCGGTGGCGAAGCCGTAGCGGCCGAAGAAGCTGTTGTCGGCAGGGATGATGGTGCAGCGCTGGTGCGTGCTGACGTTGTTCACCACATTGTCGAGCCACGCCTGCTCGTCGTAATCGACGTGGAGGATGAGCATGCCATGTCCGCTGTCAGCCTTGTTCCACGACTTCTGCTGGCGGTTCTCCAGCAGGTAGTACTCGTCGCGACAGGCATCGTTATAGATGATGTATGCCTCGGGGGCATCCGTCAGCGCCTTCATGCCGCTGACGGTGGTGCCTTCGCTGAGGACGGTGGGCTGGAGCCAGCCGCACGCCATGCGCTCGTAGGCGGTGTAGCCGCAGGGGATGTTGCCGTTGCTGTAGCCCTCGTCGTCGTAGGTGCCGTTGTAGCAGCCATAGTCCATGACGCTCCAGCAGTCGAGGCCGAAGTTGCCTCCGTCGGGGGTCGTGTCGTAGAAGTCGGGCAGTCCGAGGCAGTGGCTGAACTCGTGGCAGGCGGTGCCGATGCCCGCAAGGGCGGTGCTGTCGCTACCGCCGAGCAGTTCGCTGCTGCAGGCAAACTGGTCTATCCTGACGCCGTCGAGGCGTATCGTGCGGCCGTAGTCGGAGCTGCTGAGCCACCATTCTACAGGCCAGATGCTGTTCGAACTGCCTCCGGCGGCAGCACTATAGCCGGCATAGACGACGAACACCTGATCGACCTCGCCGTCGCCGTCCCAGTCGTAGTCCTTATAGTTGACGTCGGCATCGGCCAGCCTGACGGCCTCGGCAATCATCGCGCCCACGCGCAGGTCGTTGCCCTGGCGGTCGTTCTCGCCATAGTACTTCATCTCGTGCTCCAGTGTGTAGGGGCCGACGACGTCGAAGTCTATCTCGAAGGTGCCGTAGCTCTGTGCCTTGAAGTAGTCGCGCACGCTGCCGATGTGGCCGTTCTCGCTATACCCTTCTTCGTTGAACATGGCGTCGAAGACCTCGCGCGTGTGCTTCTCCTGTATTTTCACGTCGGTATAGCTGACCAAAATCACCAGGCCCTTTTTCGTGCCCTTGAAGGTACCCGCCTTGCGGGCAGCAACGGCACGCTGCATGCGGCGTCCGTAGGCCATCTTGCGGCGCTGCTCTCCCCCCATGCGCCGGGCTGCCGACAGCCAGGGCGACTGCACGCGCGAGTAACGGCCGTCCGTCAGACGCTCCAGCTCGTTACCCTCCTCATCGACATAGTAATGGAAAAACTCATCGCCCGTCAGGCGAACGGTGACCGGACGGCCATCGTCGAGCATAGCCTGGAAGGGCCTGCGCCGAGCAGGAACGGCAAACATGCACACAGTGAACAACACCAACGAAGCAAAGCCAAGAAAACGTTTCATATCAATGGAGATTGAAGATGGTATTTCGTTTATTAACTGATTTCAGGTGCAAAAGTAACACAAGCCGAGCGATAATGCAAATTTAAACAAAGAAAAAACGCGCTGGAACTCGGTTCCAGCGCGTTTCCTCTCCTCGTACACCCTCAGGGGCTCGAACCCTGGACACCCTGATTAAGAGTCAGGTGCTCTACCAACTGAGCTAAGGGTGCAACGTGCTTTTCTCGAAAAGCGCTGCAAAGGTACTGCCTTTTTCCGAACCGTCCAAACGTTTACCCGTTTTTTTTCCTCACCCTCCGTATTTTTCCGTCTTTTTCCGCTCTACCGTTTCCGTTTTTCCAAAGAAATCACCATTTTTATGCTCTTTTTACACTCAGGCAGAAATGGCGAGCGGAATAGTAGAATAGTACGATAGTATGATAGTATTCTTCACTTGCTCGCGCGCGCGTTTAAAATTATATTGAACATATATAATATAGAACATATTATATAGAATATATTATATAATGTTTTAAATATTTAGATATCTACTACTTTTCCACGTCTATACTCGCGTGCGCGAGAAAGGCTACCATACTACCATACTATCATACTATCGTACTATTCTACTATTCTCCTCACAAAAGCCCGCTTTTTCTATGTTCACCCCTCCCCCATGACAGCGCCCCCTTTCCGCACGCGGAAAAGGCCTTTCCACACGACAGAGCCCCCTTTCCGCACGCCAGAGCCCCCTTTTAATTGTTAAATCGTCGCGGCAACTATCACGCAGTTCAGGCAGAGATTCCTTATATGTCTCCCGACTTCTCTTCCACGTCGAACTCGAAGAGGGCTGAGGGGGTGGTGCGCTTGAGGGACTCTAGGTAGAAGTCCTTGCCGGCAATGATGCCGCGCTCGCGCAGGCGCCACTCGACGGTCTTGTAGGCGAGGTCGGGGTGGTTGTTCTCGGCGCTGAGGTGGCACAGCCAGACGTGGGAGGTGTGAGGCGCGAGGTGGTCGGCAAGGTAGGCGGCGGTCTCGTCGTTGCTCAGGTGGCCGCGAGGGCCTGAGATGCGGCGCTGGAGGTGGGGCGGATAGGGACCGCGGCGCAGCATGTCGGCATCGTAGTTAGCCTCGATGACGAGGTAGTTGGCACGGTCGATGTAGGCCGAGGCGGCGTCGGTAATCTGCCCCACGTCGGTGGCAAAGACAAAGGTGCGGCCAAACAGCTCCACGCAGTAGCCCACGGTGTCGTAGGCGTCGTGCGGAACCTCGAAGGGGGTGATGGTGAAGTCGCGGAAGGTGAGCGGCTTGTCCTTCTCCACATAGCGCATGCACGAGATGAGTTTCTGGGTGGTGACATAGTTGTGGTTAATGCCGACGTGGGTCTCGCGCGTGGCGTAGATGGGGAGCTGGCAACGCTCGCCCAGCGTCCCGAGCGACTTGATGTGGTCGGCATGGTCGTGGGTGACGAAGACGGCTGACACGCGCTCAAACGGTATGCCCACGTCGCGCAGTACTCCCCGGATGGTGCGCACGGCAATGCCGGCATCGATGAGGATGCCGTATGACTCCCCTTCCTTTTCTATCAGGGGTGGCTCGGACGGAGTGACTCCTATGTAGTAGCAGTTGCCCGAACTGCCGGAAGCAAGGCTAATAAACTGTATTTTCATATTACTTAATCGCTAGAATGGGTAGCCGACGGCGAAATGCCAGGCAAAGTCGCGCTTGAGGTTAGGGTGTACCACGGGATAGCGGAGCGAGCCGCTGTCGTAGGCGGGGTTGATGGCCTTCATGCCGGCATCGAAGCGCACGACGATGAAGTTGAGGTCGAGACGGACGCCCGCGCCGTAGGCCACGGCTATCTGACGCCAGAAGGTGTCGGGGCTGAACTGTCCGCCCGGCTGATCGTCGTAGTCATAGATGGTCCAGATGTTGCCGGCATCGACGAAGAGGGCGCCATCGACCTTCCAGAAGAGGTGGGGGCGATACTCGACGCTGGCATAGAGCTTCATGTCGCCCGACTGGTTGATGTAGTCGATGGTGCCGTTGCGGGTGACATAGCTGCCGGGGCCGAGGCTGCGCAACGACCATCCGCGCACGCTGTTGGCGCCGCCGGCATAGTAGCGTTTCTCGAAGGGCAGCATGCGGGCGTTGCCGTAGGGGAAGGCGATGCCGGCCGACAGGTGGGCGACAAGGGCGTTACGGCGGTTGATGTTGATGTTCGTCGTCCACGAGACATCGCCCTTGACGTACTGCGCAAAGGCGATGCCGCCTACGCGATATTGCCCCAGCGAATCCTGGGCGGCATGCGTGAGCCTGGAGAGGCCGTAGAGGAGGTTGCCCGCCGTCTCGATGCCGGCACGGACGGTATAGTAGGCGTAGAACAAACTGCGATCGACCAGCGTGGGCATGGAGTTGTAGTAGAACGAGTAGCCCGTGCGCATGATGAAGAGGTCTTCGTAGTTGAACTTCAGGATGGAGTTGCGGCTGTTGTATTGGTTGAGGTAGTTGTCGATGAAGTACTGGTCCTTGACGGGCACAGAGACGAAGTTGACGCCGAGCAGGTCGTAGCGGTGCTGCAGGTAGCTGGAGCCGTTCCAGAGATAGCCCCATCCGGCGGAGAGCACACGGCGGGTGAACTCGGGGCGGTCCTGCGAGTTCCAGCCGAAGTCGAGCTGGGTGGTGGCGCGGCTGCGGGCCTGGAAACGTTCGTTGACGAAGGGCATGATGAGTTTCGGGAAGTTGAGCCCCACGTCGGTTCCGTACTCGATGTAGTGGTCGCCGGCATAGTCCTGCAGCTGGGTGATGGCCTCGTAGGCGCCACGCAGCTTGACAGAGAGCTGCTCCGAGCCGCGGAAGAGGTTGCGGTTGGTGAACGACAAGGCCGTCGAGACGCCAAGGTCGCCTGCCGTGTTGGTGCCGTCGAGCTCGAGGCTGACCGACATGCGCTTGGCGGGCGAGACGGTGATGTGGCAGGCAAGCGTGCTGTCTGACGTCTCGGTGAAGCTGATGTTTGTGTATTTCACCGCACCGAAACGGGCAAACGAGCTATAGGTCCTCTTCACCACCTGGGCATTGTACATCTGCCCGGGACGGATGAGCGAGTGGTTCATCAGCAAGCCGGGACGGATGAAGGGCTCGTCGCCCATCTCATAATAGACGCTATCGACCGTGTAGCGGCGGAAGGCCGACCTGATGCGCACCGAGAGGTCTATCTCGGTGCTGCCCCTGGCCGTGTCGGCCACAAAGGTGATGTTGTCTTTCTGGAACGTATAGAATCCGCTGTTGTGCAGATGCTCCGTGATGCGGGCACGCTCGTCGGCAAGCACCGACGTATTGAAGGGCATCTCCCGCCTGAGCAGCGTGTTCAGCGTGTCGGCCAGCACGCACTCCAGCAGCTCGCTGCGGAAGGGTTCCCGCTCCAGGGAGGGCGACGGCCTGCCGCTCCCTGCCGAAAGGGTGTTTGACAGCGATGCATGCAGGGTGGTGCCTGGCCAACGCACGGAACGGACGGTATAGATGTCGCCCGGGTTGACGGTGTACGTCACCTTCGCCTTGCGTCCCTCCACCGTCGTCTCCGACTCGACGGAGGCTTTCAGGTATCCCTTGCCTACCAACCTCTGGCGAATGATGTGGGAGCTCTGGTCGGTGAGCGACGGACTGTAGATGCGCGGCTCCTCGCCGAACTTGCGCAACGTGCGATTGAAGTAGTTGTCCGCCTTCCCCGACAGGCAATAGATGCGCATGGGCCAGCGGGCAAGCCCCAGCAGCCGCGTGTTGGGACGCTGCAGCACCTGGCTCTTGAACTGCGAGGCGGACATCTTCTTGTCCGTCGAGACCACCTCCACCTCGTCCAGCAGATAGCTGTCATCAGGCAGGAACTTCGTCACACTGCATGCCGACAGTGCCAACATTACCACTGCCAACACGCTCGCAAAACTCAGTCCCTTCAGCGTCCTTCTCATGCCACTTGCACAAAATTCTCGCAAATATAGCGCTTATTTTTCATTTTCCATGCTACATTGCGCCTTTTTTATTAAATTCGCAGCCCGAAAACCCCACGTTATGCTGAGCAAAGCCAAAATCAAACTCATCCGCTCGCTGGAGCTGAAGAAAAACCGCCAGGCCGAAGGACTCTTCGTGGCCGAAGGGCCAAAGGTAGTGGGCGACCTGCTGCCCTATTACCGGCCACGCTTCATCGTAGCCACAGACACCTGGCTGGAAAGCCATGTCCGCCCGGCCGATGCCGAGACCATCGAAGCAACAGAAGAGGAGCTGGCCAAAGCCAGTTTCCTCAAGACGCCCCAAGAGGTCTTGGCCGTCTTCGAGATGCCAGGCGGGCAAGCGGGCAAGCCAACAAGCGGGCAAGCCACATCAGGCCTCAGCCATCAGCCATCAGAAAACAGCCTGACGCTGGTGCTCGACGACGTGCAGGACCCCGGCAACCTCGGCACCATCATCCGCACGGCCGACTGGTTCGGCATCCGCCATATTGTCTGCTCGCCGGGCACGGCCGATGCCTTCAGCCCCAAGGTTGTGCAGGCCACCATGGGCGCCATTGCCCGCGTCCATATACACTATACCGAGCTGACGGCATACTTGTCCGGCGTCCCAGCCGGAACGCCCGTTTTCGGCACTTTCCTTGAGGGGGAGGACATCTACCGCCACCCGCTTTCGACAAGGGGCCTCATCGTGATGGGCAACGAAGGCAACGGCATCTCGCCCGCCGTTGCCCGCTACATTACGGACAAGCTGTTCATACCTCCCTACCCCACGGGCTGCGTCACCAGCGAATCGCTCAACGTCGCCATCGCTACCGCCGTCACACTGGCCGAATTCCGCAGGCGAACAGTCCTGTAGCTCTGCTCATTGTTATTCCGGCTCCATACGAACTCTGTCACGCTTTTCGGCCTTCGGCTTTTCTGAGTTCGTTTTGTCGGATTTCTGCTTCGGAGTTTTCTGCTTCGAGGATTTCGATTTTGAGGCTTTCTGCTTTAGAGCCGCGCCACGTTTCCTACCCGAGGCAGTGGAGAGAGAGTCCTCCTCTGTCCCTTGTGCCGGGCTGGAGGGTACAAGGGTATGGTAGCGCAGCAGGCGATTGTGGCTGACAATGAGGTGATCGTGGGCATCGTCGCCCTGGAAAAAGACCCCCGCCGTGATGTTTTTCACGTTGACGGAATCGGCATTATGCAGGGTGATGCTCACGGAGAGATTCTCCCGCAACACAACGTCGCGTCCCAGGACAGAGTCGTTGGCATAGCGGACGATGAGGCTGGCCACGGCAAGACGTTCCTCGCTGGGCTGTCCGCCGATAAACATCACGTCGAACGTCCATCGGATGGTGTCGCACTTGTGGAAGTTATTGTCGTAGGGGATGGTGACAGAGCGGTAGTTGTCGAGGGGCGTAGGGGTAAGGATGAAGTGCCGGCTGTCGTACCAGAGGTCGGCCGAATCGCCCTCCACGGGCCGGGCGCCGTGTGTGGAGACCTGTGCCTGACGCTGCTTGATGTGCTCCATCTCACGCTCCGTGCGTACGGCCATGTGCTCGTAGATGGCAGAGAGTTCCTTGGGGTTACGAGCGTACCAAACGAGCGACGAGTCGAGCTGTGCTGCCGTGATGTGGTGCTTGGCATAGACATAGTCGATGTAGAGGGCACGCTTGTACATATTCTCGCCCGTCAGGTCACCACCCATCACCTGCGCCAGGTGGTAGTCGTAGAGCACCTCTTCCATCTTGGCAGGACTGAGCACATCCTTCGGCCGCTCAACCTTGCAGCTGACGAAGAGCAACAACGATGAAAAAAAGAAGAAGAGAAATGAAGAATGAAAAATGAAGAATGAAGAATAAAAAGCCCTGCCAGCAGCAGTGCCAGCAGAGGAAAAGGTATGCGATTTGCGAAACATTTTATTTTTCATTTTTCATTCTTCATTAAAAAGAAGTTCATCATTTTCCCTTGCCCCGGCTCTTCTCCATCTTTTTCCTGACGGGTGGCGTGAGGCTGAGGCAGCGGTTGAAGAAGAGAATGACCATGAAAAGCCCCACGGTGATGCACGAGTCGGCAAAATTGAAGATGGGGCTGAAGAAGATGAAGTGCTTGCCGGCAAGCAGGGGCATCCACGAGGGCCAGTCCCATTCGACGAGAGGGAAATAGAGCATATCAACCACTTTGCCGTAGAAGAGACTGGAGTAGCCACTGCCCCAGGGCACGGTAGTAGCCACGCTGTAGGGGGTGCTGGCGCTGAATATCTGGCCGTAGAACAGGCAGTCGATGATGTTGCCTGCGGCTCCGGCAATGATGAGGGCAATGGCGACCAGATAGCCTTTCGGGAAGCCCTTGCCCACAATCTTCACCACATACCAGATGATGAAGGCCACGGCCACGATGCGGAACGTCGTGAGGAACAGCTTGCCGAACAGCTCCATGCCAAAGGCCATGCCGTTGTTTTCAGTGAAGTAGATGTAGAACCAGTCGGTGATGCGGATGCTCTCGTAGAGCCGCATATTGGTCTTGACCAGCACCTTGATGACCTGGTCAATGACGAGTAGCAGCGTGGCCAGCACGGTGACCAGCAGGGCGTCGTTTTTCTTTTTTCCCATCAGCGGCGTTTCTTGGAGGCTTGTTTGGCTTCGATGCTCATGGTGGCGTGCGGCACGGCACGGAGACGCTCGGCGGGGATGAGTTTACCCGTCACCTTGCAGATGCCATAGGTCTTGTTTTCGATGCGCACCAGAGCGGCCTGCAGGTCGTTGATGAACTTCATCTGGCGCTGAGCCAGACGCATGGTCTCTTCCTTGGCCAACGTGTTGGCACCCTCCTCCAGCACCTTGTATGTGGGGGCGGTGTCCTGGTCATCGTTGTCCTTATTCATCAGGCTGTCCTTCAGGTTCTCGTAGTCCCTTTTGGCCAGTTCCAGTTTCTCCATGATGATGGCGCGGAACTCCTCGAGTTCGGCGTCGGAATAGCGTGTTTTCTCTGCCATAGCTGTGTTGTTTTTTAGTGGTTAGACAATGGGTTACAGGTTTTTATTGTTTTCTGGTTAAACTTTCGTCACGATGGCCTTGACGGTGAAGTCGTCGAAGGCTATTTCTTCGGCCACGCCGTCGAGATTGGCACAGACGTCGAGGCTGTCGGCCAGCACCTGCCCGCAGATATAGTCGCGGTGGGCGGCAACGGAGGCGTCGAGCTGGGGATGAGCGGAGAGGCGGACACGGATGCGGTCGCTAATCTCGAAGCCGTTGGCCTTGCGGATGTTCTGGATTTTGCTCACCAGCTCGCGGGCCAGTCCTTCGAGGCGCAGCTCGTCAGAGACGACGATGTCGAGCGCCACCGTCAGCACGCCTTCGTTAGCCACCACCCAGCCGGGGATGTCCTCGCTGTAGATTTCCACTTCGTCAGCCCCAATTTCCGCAAGCTGCGTAGTGCCGGGCAACGGCAGGGCGATGCGTCCCTCAGCTTCCAACTGGGCTATCTGGCTCTGCGTCATCGATGCCACGGCACCGGCCACCTGCTTCATCAGCGGGCCGAACTTCTTGCCCAGCACTTTGAAGTTGCACTTCACCTTTTTCACCAATATGCCTTCAGCACCCTCCACGAAGTCTATTTCCTTCACGTTCACTTCGTTCATGATGAGTGGCCCCACAGCCTCCAGGCGGTTCTTCATCTCGTCGCTGGCAGGAATCATCAGCTTCTGCAGGGGCTGCTTGACGATGATGTTCACCTTCTTGCGGAGGGCAAGGCCCATCGACGATACCTTCTGTGCGAGCTCCATGCGCTGTTCCAGTTCATGGTCGATGATGCTCTCGTCGGCCTCGGGGAAGCGGGCGAGGTGTACGCTGCACACGTCGTCGCGGCCGGTGACGCTCACCAGGTCGGTATAGAGCTTGTCGGCATAGAACGGGGCGATGGGGGCCATGAGCCGGGCCACCGTCTCAAGGCAGACGTAGAGCGTCTGGTAGGCTGCCAGTTTGTCGGTGGTGTAGCCGGCGCCCCAGAAGCGCTTGCGGCAAAGGCGTACATACCAGTTGCTGAGGTTGTCGGTGACGAAATCGCTGATGAGCCGTCCAGCCTTCGTCGGCTCGTAGTCGGCATAGCAGGCATCGACGGCCCCCACGAGCGTATTCAGTTCGCTCAGTATCCAGCGGTCTATCTCGGGCCGTTCGGCGACGGGCACTTCTTGTTCGGCATAGCGGAATCCGTCGAGGTTGGCATAGGGGGCAAAGAACTTATAGGTGTTGTGGAGTGTGCCGAAGAATTTGCCGATGACGTCCGTGACGCCCTTCTCGTCAAACTTCAGGTTGTCCCACGGGCTGGAGTTGGTAATCATGTACCAACGGACGGCGTCGGCACCATACTTGCCGATGGCGCCGAAGGGATCGACAGCGTTGCCAAGGCGCTTCGACATCTTGGCGCCGTTCTTGTCGAGCACCAGTCCATTGCTGATGACAGCCTTGTAGGCCACGGAGTGCTTCACCATGGTGCTGATGGCATGGAGGGTGAAGAACCAGCCGCGTGTCTGGTCAACGCCTTCGGCAATGAAGTCGGCGGGATAGACGGCACCGCTGTCAACAAGCTCCTTGTTCTCGAAGGGGTAGTGCATCTGGGCAAAGGGCATAGCGCCGCTGTCGAACCAGACGTCGATGAGGTCTGTCTCGCGCTTCATGGGCTTGCCCGTGGGCGAGCAGAGGACGATGTCGTCCACGTAGGGACGGTGGAGGTCTATCTTGTCGTAGTTCTCCTTCGTGTAGAGGCCGGGCACAAAGCCGGCAGCCTTGTATGGGTTTTCCTTCATGAACCCGGCGGCGACGCTCTTCTCCATCTCGCCATAGAGTTCCTCGACGCTGCCGATGCACAGCTCCTCGTGCGTCTCGGCGTTGCGCCAGATAGGTAGCGGGGTGCCCCAGTAGCGACTACGGCTGAGGTTCCAGTCGTTAAGGTTCTCCAGCCATTTGCCGAAGCGGCCCGTGCCGGTGCTCTCGGGTTTCCAAAGGATGGTCTTGTTGAGTTCCATCATCTCGTCCTTGCGGGCGGTGCTGCGGATGAACCAGCTGTCGAGCGGGTAGTAGAGCACGGGCTTGTCCGTGCGCCAGCAGTGGGGATAGTTGTGGATGTGCTTCTCAATCTTAAAGGCGGTGCCTGCCTGCTTCATCTCCATGCACAGCACGATGTTCAGGTCCTCGGTCTTGGCCAGTTCCGCCTCGTCCATACCGGCATACTTGGGGTCGTAGGCGTTCTTCACGTAGTCGCCGGCGTGCTTCCAGTAGCTGTCGTGCACCAGGAGGGCCACAAACTGCTCGTCCATGTCCTCACGCACAAAATACTTGCCCGTGAAGTCAACCATCGGGCGTGTGTCGCCCGCCTTGTCGATGACAAACAGCGAAGGGATGCCTGCGTCCTTGGCCACCTTGGCGTCGTCGGCGCCGAACGTGGGCGCGATGTGTACGATGCCCGTACCGTCCTCGGTGGTGACATAGTCGCCCGGGATGACACGGAAGGCGTCTGCCTCCCTATCGACGGCCTTGCCATTCTCCAAGGCACAAGGCTTCACCCAGGGGAAAAGTTGTTGGTAGTGCAGCCCCACCAGGTCGGTGCCCTTCATGCGGACCAGCACCTCGTATTCCTCCTCGCTCTTGAAGTAGGCCGCGAGGCGAGCCTCAGCCAGTATGTAGATGGCCTGCTCCTTTGTGTAGGGATTCTGGCCTTTCACGGCCACGTAGTCAATCTTCGGCCCAACGCACAATGCCGTGTTCGAGGGCAGCGTCCAGGGCGTCGTGGTCCACGCCAGGATATAGACGGGAGATGGAAGACTGAAGATGGAAGATAGTGTATCAGATGCATCAGGGGAATCAGGCACTACCCTGAACTGTGCCGTGACGGTGGTGTCCTTTACGTCGCGGTAGCAGCCGGGCTGGTTCAGTTCGTGGCTGCTGAGGCCCGTGCCTGCCGCAGGGCTGTAGGGCTGAATGGTATAGCCCTTATAGAGGAGACCTTGCCGGTAGAGCTGTTTCAGCAGCCACCAGAGGGTTTCGATATAGCGGTTGTCGTAGGTGATGTAGGGGTTGTCGAGGTCCACCCAATAGCCCATCTTGTGCGTCAGGTCGGTCCACTCCTTGGTATATTTCATCACCTCCTCGCGGCAATGACGGTTGTAATCGTCCACGCTGATGGTCTTGCCGATGTCCTCCTTGGTGATGCCGAGCAGTTTTTCCACGCCCAGTTCCACAGGCAGTCCGTGGGTGTCCCAGCCTGCCTTGCGGGCCACGCGGAAGCCCTTCATCGTCTTATAGCGGCAGAAGGTGTCCTTGATGCTGCGTGCCATCACGTGGTGGATGCCGGGCATGCCGTTTGCCGAGGGGGGACCCTCGTAGAACACAAACGACGGGCAGCCCTCCCGCTCGGTCACACTCTTGCCGAACACATCCTGTTCGTCCCACTTCTCAAGCACTTCACTGGCTACGTCTGCCAGGTTCAACATGCCATACTCTGCAAATTTCCTATTCATATGCTGTGCTCTGAATATACAGTTCCGTTTGAAGGCGCAAAATTACGCAATAAACCACAATCCACCAAAAGAAAAGCAAAGAATTGAAGTTTCAGCGAGTTTTTGCTCTATCCAAAAGATAGTGCAAGCCGAGCAATAATGCAAATCTATTTGCAATTTTGACGTTGTCTTCGTCCGTCACGACTGACCTTCGGTCTTCCTCCTCCTTGCAAGGCAGAGCAAACAAGTTTGCTCTGCTCTTGCTTCGTTCGTCGGTTCGGCAAAGGCTGTGCAAGCCCACCTATGCTCTCACTGCTCCGTCCGTTCCGAGGCGCAGCCTATCTAAAAGCCTCCGAAGGAGGATTAAGGGGGGGCAGTCTTCAATCCTCAGCCTTCAATTTCCTATAGAACCGGACGTAGTCTATCTCGTAGCGATAGGGCAGTTCGCGGGGGTTTACGTGTCCCACCCAGTGGCCGCCCAGCTGCATGTCTATCAGCAGGTACATGGGGCGGTCGTAGGGAAACTGCCTGTCGCCCAGCTCGGGCTGGCGGCGATAGGTGAACGTGTGGCGGTTGTTGATGAAGAAACACAAACTGTCCTCATAGAGCTCCACGCTATAGACGTTCCACCGCCCGCTCCTGATAGGTGCCGTCGTGCCCCAGGGCTGGCTCTTCCGCCCCAGCGTGTCGTACTCCGTGGTGAAGGAGTGGACGGTCTGATAGGCAATGGTGTCGTCGTTCAGCCGCTCCATGATGTCGATTTCGCCGTCATGCGGCCAGCGTCCCTCGGGCAGGAGCCAGGCGGCGGGCCAGGCGCCCGAGGCGTCGTCCATGCGGAGCCTGATGTCAAGACGTCCCCGCTGGAAGAGCACTTTCCCACGTGTATAGACGCCGCCCGTCAAGAAGCGGGCCGTGTCGTCGGGCAGGAAATCGTTGGCCAGGCCATAGAGCGTGAGCCGTCCGCCGCCGACGTGGAACAGCCGGTCGTCCATACTCATGTACTTGTTCCACTCCGACGGATTGGGAAAGCGGGGGATGCGTGTCCACACGTCGGAAAGGGTGTCACCGACGAACTCGTCGTGCCACACCAGTTCCCATCCTGGCCGGCGGCCGTCGCCCTGCCACACGCCACAGGACGTGAGCAGCAGCGTGCCAAGGGCAGCAAAGCATAGTCGGAAGGTATTCTTCATGCACGTCCCGAGCTTGACGAAACAGCTTCCTCTTCCCTTATCCGAATAAGCCCACAAGCTTCTGGCATCCCGCCTCGGGGAAGGAGGTGTGGAAGGCCATGTCATAAACGTAGGGCACCTTGGCGGCATAGTATGGCAGCAGGTGCTTCACATACTGGCCCAGCGTCTGCGGGTCAGTGGTACCCAGGTAGGCTGACAGGAAGACGTTCCAGTGTGCCCGGAGCTGCTCGGGACGCAGATGAAAGAGGTTGTCCGCCCTGTCGCCGTCCATATTGTTGCAGATGCTCCACATGAGGCCGAGGTCCCATTCGGGGACGCCGTAGCTGAACTCGCCGACGTCAATCCAAAGCGTGCGCTTGCCGTCGGTGATGATGTTGCCGATGTGGAGATCGCAGTGCAGGCAGGTCGTCGCCTCCGGCGCCTGTTCCAGGAAACGGAGCGCCCGTTGTCTATAGGTATCGGGCACTATGTCCTTCTCACGGTAGAAGTCCGCCAGCACCTGCTTGTAGGAGCGCAGGCGTGTGGTGTCGGCAGATGTCCCGTGCAGTTGGCGGGCCATGCGGGCAAAGGAGACGGATATCTCCTCCAGCCGTCCCGGTTCTTCCGAGATGATGCGGGTGAATGAGCGTTTGTTCTTTATCAGTTCATATTCGGCGCCGTAGCGTTCGCCGTCGGTCACCAGGCGAAACGGTTCGGGGGTAGGGAGCCCCAGTTCGAACACGGTGCAGGCGGTCAGGAACTCAGCCTCTGCCCTGTCGGCCTCAAACCCCGGGTTGTAGAGTTTGGCCAGGGTGTTCCGCGTTTTGTGCGTATAGGATACGGCTGTGCCACCTTCTCCTGTACGGACGTAGTCGTCCAGATGGATGGTTTCGTAGTGTTGCATGATGGCGTTTTATTTTAGGTATTTGCTTTTGAGCTGCTCCTGCTCGTCCTTTGTGAAGCGGAGCTGGTTTTCTATATATTGGCCGAGCGAGCCATACTGTTCGTCAATCAGGTCGAGCGTCGTCTCGAAGTTCTGCCTGCTCACGCCCACCATGGCGCGGATGAAGGCCCTCTCAGGCTCTCCGCCGCCCATTTCGTCTATCTGGGCAAGCAGCTTCTCCACGTAGGGTGCATAGTAGCGGTTTGAGAGGTCGAAGTCCTCCACAATGGTCTCACGTGTCGCCTCCAGTGCGCCCAGCACGAACGCCGACGCCCAGCCTGCGCGGTCCTTTCCCTGCGAGCAGTGCCACAGTGCGCCGCCCTCGGCAGCGAGGACGCCATGCAGGAAGTCGCCATAGCGGCGCTGCGACAGCGTGTCCGTTACGATGGCGGGATAGATAGCCCTGGCCATCTCCTGCGCCTGGGGAGAGAAGGCGTACTGCACCAGTGCGGCCATGAAGTCGCGCGAATTGGCCTGTGCCGTATCGGTCCGTCCCGACGAAAAGCCGTCGATGAAGCGCTGCGGCAGGGTGGAGAGGTGGACATAGCGGACGCCCTCGAGCTCACGGTCGGGGTCGGCAGCGGCCTCTGCCTCGTAGCGGAAGTCAAACACGTCCGTTAGCCGGAATTGCTCCTTCAGCCGTCTGGCGTCGGCATCGGTAGCCCTGTGGAGATTGCCCGACCGTATCAGCAGGCCCGTGCGGATGGTGCGGCCGTCCTCCACCAGCAGGCCGCCCAAGTCGCGCCCGTTCTCGATGCCCTCAAAGGGGATGGTCCGATGGCCGGATGCGGGGTTACAGGCGGTGAGTATCATAGACATCGCCAGAACAGGCAGGATGGTTTTCATTCGCCATGACATATTTCATATCGAACATCTTACATCAGACACCCTATGCCTCTATCTCAAACAGATTCAGGAATCCGGTCATCAGGAACACGCTCCTTATTTCGCCCGATATGCTCCGCACAATCACCTTTCCGCCCTTCTCCGCCGCGGCTTTGCGCAGCATCAGGAAGAGGCGTAGACCCGAGCTGGAGATATAGGAGAGTTCCTTGCAGTCCAGCACAATCGTTCCGCCTGCCTCTTCGGCAAGCTCGTTCATCTGAGGCGCCACCTCCTGCGAGGCCGGCGTGTCCAGACGGCCCGTCAGCGAGGCCGTCACCACATTGTTTTCCCGTGAAATCTTTACTTCCATTTTCTTTCTCTCTATTCTTATTTACAATTAGTTCTTCCTTTCGTTGTGCCGAGGCGCTTGACCAGGGTCAGCACATTCTTCTTCCCCACCCGCTCGTAGCGTACGTCGTCCATTATCTGGCGGACGAGGTGTATGCCCAGCCCGCCTATGGGCCGTTCCTCCACTCCGGCGCTGATGTCAACCTCTTTGCTGGCGGTGGGGTCGAAGGGCCGTCCGCTGTCGGTGACGGTGAACGCCAGGGCGCCGTCGCGCAGGGCGGCATCGATGCTCACCGTGCCGACAGTCCCTTGCGGGTAGGCATACTGCATGACGTTGACCACGGCCTCTTCCAACGCGAGGTTCAGGCTGCACGTCAGCGTGTCGTCCAGCTTGAAGGCCTGCACCGTCTCCTCCACAAAGGCCGACAGCCGGGGTATCTCGCCGATGTCGTTGTGCAGGGTCAGGTGCCCGCCGACGGGGAGGTAGTGGATAAAGAGGAGGGTGAGGTCGTCGCTCTGCGGGGCGTCGCCCACAAAGGCGGCCACCTGCTGCTTGACGTTCTCCAGATGATCGTGTGCGCTCTTGCGGCCGTGCAAGGCTGCCTCCATGCGTGCCTCGCCGAACTGTTCGTGCACGGCGTTCTCGGCCTCGGTGAGGCCATCGGTGTAGAGGAACAGGGCATCGTCGTAGCGGAGGACAGCCTGCTGCTCCTTATAGTCCATTCCCTGCAGTATGCCCAGTGGCAGGTTGGGCTCTACGGGCAGGGCGCGGATGGCGTCGGTCAGCATCATGGGTGGGTTGTGCCCCGCGTTGCAGTAGCGGAACTCGCCGCCGGCAAGGTCGAGCACCCCGCAGAAAAAGGTGACGAACATGCTGCTCTCGTTCATGGCCGAGAGGCTGTTGTTCATGGCCGTGACGATGCGGCCGGGGCTCTCCTCGTGGGCGGACATGTTGCGGAACGAGGTGCGCGTCACCGCCATCACCAGCGAGGCAGGCACGCCCTTGCCGCTGACGTCGCCCACGCAGAAGAAGAGTTTCTCGTCGCGGATGAAAAAATCGTAGAGGTCGCCGCCAACCTCCTTGGCGGGGACGATGGTGGCGGCCATATCCAGGTCGTGCCGTTCGGGGAAGGGCGGGAACACCAGGGGCACCATCGACATCTGTATGCTGTTGGCGATGTGCAGCTCGCCTTCGATGCGCTCACGGCGCTGGTCCAGCGCGCGGTAGCGCTTCTGGCTCCTAATGAACGAGCGCAGCATCAGCACTATCATGGCCAGGCCTATCAGCTGGAGGAGAAGCACGACGGTGCCCATCCGCTTCAGCCCGCCGTAGATTTCGTTTTCGGGTATCACGATGGACATGGACCATCCCGTGCGCTCCACGGGGGCGAAATAGACGTAGCTGGTGACGCCCTGGTACTGCATGGGTATGTTGCCGGACTCGCCGGAGAGCAGGGCACGGGTGAGCCCCGTCAAGGCCTCGCCGTCGTCCATTCCGGCAATGACTTCGCTGGCGGTCTTGCGCATCACCAGTGTCTCCACGGGGCAGACCATGATGCGTCCGCTGCGACTGAGCAGCATGCTGAAGGCCTGCGGATAGACCTTCACGCCCCCTACCAGCTCGGTGAGCCAGTCGAGCGAGAGGTCGGCGGTGAGCACGGCGGCAACGGCGCCGCTGCGGTCGCGGACGGGCATAGAGAAGGTGGTCATGAGCATCTCGCCGCCGCCTTCATCGACGTAGGGTTCCGACCAGCAGCCTTCGCCCAGTTCGACGGGTTTCGTGAACCACTCCTGCGAGGGATAGTCGTACTCGGGCGTAGCCAGAGAGAGGAACTTCAGGACACCCTCTTCGCTGCGGCAGACGTAGGGGGAGAAGAGGGGCTTTGAGGGGAGGTATCCGGGCACCATCGCCACGGTGGAGCCGGCCACCACGGGGTTGTCCTCTACCATCCGCTGGCACACACGCTGGAGGCTGTCGGGATAGTCGAGACACCACTGGGCCACCCACACGCTGTTGCGCACGGCGGCTTCGACCTGGTCGATGACGTCCATAATCCTGTTGCGGGTCGATTCCAGCTGGCTCTCGGCCCGCATGGAGGCCTCTTCGCGCATGCCTTTCTGCGAGTAGTAGTACTGCACCAATGCCGTGGCCTCCAGCGCGACAGCCGCCACGACGACCAGCGACAGAGCCTTGATGCTTGTCAGTATTTTCCTGTTCATTCCAATCTATTCACTGTTAAAACAAAAATTTTTGACTTGCTCCCTGGAATTCCAAGTGCTTGGAACGGAAGTTCCACGGGCTTGGAACAGGAATTCCACGGGCTTAGAACTATGTTTTGCTCCTACGATTCTTTCCGGGTTGTCGTTTTTTTTCTTCATCGCTGGCTATCCATCGTCCATTATCCGTCTTCTTTGGCCTCCGGATCCTATAGAATGCCCGCCAGGGCGGCGCGGAACTCGGGCATGGGGCACTTGGTGTCTCGCTCCACAATCAGGGTCTTCAGGCCGGCATAGGGGCGGATGAGCTCTTCTATCTCCTTCAACGGGATGTCCGCGCCGAAGTAGGCAGGGGCAAAGCAGGCCCAGAACTGCATGGCCAGCGGCTTGGTCATGTGGAAGGTCTCGCGGATGAACGCCTCGCCGTCGAGGCAGCAGCAGAGATAGACCATGCCGACGTCGAAGAGATGGTTGCCCCAGCAGAAGTCGCCCAGGTCGATGAAGTAGCGACGGTCGCCCGCGAAGATGGCGTTGCTGAACTGCAGGTCGCCGTGGATGGCGGTGTCCTCGTCGGGGACGTCGGCGATGAAGCGCGTGAGGCTGTCCTTCTGCGCGGGGGTGAAGAAGGGGTTGTCCGCCAGCAGACGGTAGTAGCGGTCCTTGACGTTCTCGAACTGGGCGGTATCGACGTGGGTGGCATGGAGTGTGCGGCACATGGCGGCAAACTCGGCGGCATACTGCCCCACGCGCTGCGGCTCGTCGGCTGTGGCACGGGAGTAGGACTTCTTGCCCAGGATGCGCCGGAAGCGGATGCCGTAGCGGCCGTCGCCGGTGACGACGTAGTCGCCGGGCTCGGGCGTGGGGATGCCAAGGTCGAAGACCTTGCGCGAGAGGTTCATTTCGTCAAGCGGCTGCTGTATCTTGCCGGGGAAGTAGAGCTTCAGCATCACCGAGGGGTCGGTCTTGTGGTCGTAGCTCTCGCCGTTGGCCCCGCCGCCGGAGAGGACGTAGTCGTCCAGGGAAATAGGGATAGGTTCCATTTATGCGAATACTTGGTTGATGAGACGAACAAATTCCTGATAGGCGAAGGTGTCGGCGAGCTCGGCAAGGGCGCGTGCGAGGCCGCGGTAGTGCCACTCGTGGTCGGCGCGTTCCTTCACGTGGAAGAGGTTCCAGAGTGCGTCGCCCTGCACGGCATAGTCGCGGGCGATGGCGCGCATGTTGGAGAGCTTGTCGCCCAGGGCGACCATCTTGGCCTCGCGGCCGGCTCGTGCAAGGCGGTCGATGGCGGCCTGCTTGCGGGCGTGCCAGCTGTCGGCTTCGCTGACGCCCTCGGGCATCTCGTCGCTCTCGTCGGCCACCAGGGCGGCGATGCGGCTGCCGAAGGTAGCGCGCAGCTCATCGACGGTGACGTCGGTGTCCTCCACGGTGTCGTGCAGGGCAGCGGCGGCAAGCAGCTCCTGGTCGCGCGTCATGGTAGCCACGATTTCCACTGCCTCCAAGGGGTGGACGATGTAGGGATAGCCCTTGCCGCGGCGCTCGGTGCCGGCGTGGGCATGAACAGCGAAGACGATGGCACGGTCCAGCAGTTCGGTATTCAATGGTTTGTTTGGCATAAGTCGCTGTCTTTATTTACGATTGGACGATTTACGATTTGTTTTCGATTGGGATTGTCAAAAACCGCAAGTCGTCATTATTTGTTCATGAACGGGAGGTCCTTGGTCTGTTCGAGGAGGTAGTCGGCCATGAAGGCGTTGTCGTCCGACGGGCCGCCGCCGAGGATGTCGAGCATCATCTTCAGTCCGGCGCGCCCGCCGCCGTTCTTCAGGATGTAGGCGGTGCAGAGGTTCTGCGGAGCGACGGACGAGGAGAGGATGTCGAGGTCGGTGATGCCCATCTGGAAACAGGCTATCTGGTGGGCGGCGTCGGCGTAGTCGCGCAGCAGGGTGGCGATGTCGCCCAGCGTCCTGAAGCCCATCGCCTTGAAGAGCGGCAGGAAGGCCGAAAGGTCGGCAGGCTGTATCTCGGCCTGGTTGATGGAGGCGATGCGGCGGTTGAGGGCATCGAAGGGGCCTATCTGGAGGTAGCTGCGGAACGAGTCGCCGTCGAGCATCACGTCGTCGAGGTTGCCCGAGGCCACCAGCGCCTGCACCTGGCGGCGGTAGTCGGAGATTTCGCGGCGGATGCGGCTGAACTCGTCGTCCACCAGTTCAAGCATGCCGGCCAGGCGGCTCATGTTACGCATATAGACGCGGGGTATCTCCACGCCGCTCTTGTAGCCCGTGTCGTGGCTCATGTTGGCCCAGGCGTGCTGCAGCACGGTGCGCATCTGCACCTCGAAGCGGATTTTGTTCAGCTCGGGATGTTCGGCGTCGGCGTAGGCCGTCTCGGGGATGCGGCAGATGTAGTGCAGCGAGAGGTAGCCGAAGCTGTCGGTGTCGTGAGCCTTGCGTTTGTCGATGGAGTTGTCCCAGTCGATGTCGAACAGCCGCTCCAGCACCGACGCCACCTTATCGACGTCGTCGGTATAGAAGGTGATGACGCGTATGCCGACGAGGTCGGTGAGGTCGAATACGTCGCGGTACTTTGTGCCCTTCAGCTTGAGCTTACCGGCCAGCGAGTCCTCCGCCTTCACGCGGTGCTCCACGGATGCCACCACGATACCCGCCTCGGCGAAGACCTGCTTCAGCCGCTCGGGTATCATTTTCCCCATCTTCTCATAGACGGGCAGCAGCGAGCGGTACTGCGCCAGCAGCTCCTGTGCATGGGGGTCAAGATTGCTCATGTCCATATCTCTACATCTGTTTTTGAACCTGCAAATGTACGACATTTGCCGCTAACCGCCAAACGCAAGCCGACATTTTCGCAGCATCAGTGAAAAAAACAGGGCAGACAGGGTTGCCAATCCGGCTGAATTGAGGGGCAGGGAGATGGATAATTGACAATGGATAATTGACAATGGATAATTGTTGGAATGTGAGCCGGGCGCGTCGGTTTCGACGCGCCCGGTCGTGGATTCCCTTCCCACGGGGGAGGATGAGCAAGAGGTTTGCGGACTGCGGGGCGGTTATTCGCGCTTTTCCTCGAGGGAGATGTCCTCGCGGCGGAGCCAGCTGACGGGCACGATTTCAAGATAGTCGTGGTTCAGGTAGTCGCCGCCGCCGTCGTTGTCGTTGATGTTCTTCATACGCAGCCAGTGGATGTCGTTGGTGAGATACTTGGTGGTGAGGACGATACGTACGCCGTGGGTATAGTTGCGTGCCTGTCCGCCGACGGCGGGTGCCCAGTAGCTGATGGGCAGCTTCAGGTAGCCGCGGTTCTTCATCTGCTTGTCGTTGGCCACGCCGTTGTCGTCGGTGTTACGGTCGGAGACGTAGCCGATGCGGGGGTCGGTGGCATAGATGCGGTTGTCTTTGGGGATGCCGGTGACTTCGCCATCGACGTAGTACTGCACGACGCCGCGCGCGGGCTCGTTGATGGAGCTGACGCGGATTTCGTAGGTCCCTGGCGGGACGCGGGGCAGGCGGTAGGCGAAGTCGTACGGGCCGCGGCAGGTGAGCAGGTCGCCCTGGTATTCGTCCCAGCCGTCGCGCGGGGCGCAGTAGGAGAGGCGGCACTCCTCGGAGTAGATGCGGACGTGCTTGCTGTAGCCGTCGGGGATGAAGAAGCCTACGTCGCCGCCCGACACGAAGGAGTAGCCGGCGGTGCCGTCGTACCAGCGCAGATGGGTGTTGGTGAGCTCGGGCACCACGGCGGCCCAGTCGATGCGGATGATGCCGTTGAGGACGTAGCCCGCCATGACGTCGTCGTCATAGACGAGGAGGTTGTCAATGAGGTGGATGGAGCCGTTGAGGGCTTCCTGCGAGAAGCGGGGGAAGCGCACGGTGTCGGCCAGGGCCTCGGAGGGGTCGATGATGCGGACGTTGACGGGGACCTGCTTGCTGCCGATGCGCACGTCCCACGGGGTGGCGGGGACGTTGCCGTTGCGGCTGACCTCCTTTGTGTAGTTGAGGAAGATGGTGTTGCGGTATTCGCGCATGTTGCCGCTGGCGTCAACGGCGGCGATGTCGCTGCTGCGCGGAATCATGATCTTCAGGAGGGTGCCCTGCTTGGTCTCGTAGTACTCGACGCGGTCGGAGTATTTGGAGAAGTGGTTCTCGGAGTTATACGACACGTTGCCGGTGCGTCCCTTGAGGTTGTAATAGACGAGGCGGGTGTAGAGGAGGTGCCAGTCGAGCAGGTGGTAGGCCACGAACTGCCAGAGGGCGTTGTTCTCGCTGCGGAAGTCGGGGTCGGTGGCGTTGGGGTACCACTGGCGGCAGCGGGCGTAGAGGTCGTCGATGTTCCAGATGTCGTTGGCGTGGAACACGCTGTCGGTTTCGCAGAAGGCGGTGTAGCCGTAGTAGCGGTTTGGCGGGTAGGGCAGCGGGCCGCCGTTCATGTCGGCCTTGGTGGCAATCTTGTCGGCATCGGTGTAGCTCTCGTCCTTGTAGAGCTGCAGCTCATCCTCGAGGCCTGTGCGGGTGAGGGCGTCGGAGAAGATGCTGAGGAAGGGCATGTCGGCAATCTGGGTGGGCAGGGTGTTGGTGGAGGGGTTGAGGACGTCGGCCACGGTGTGGAGGACGCCGTTCTCGAGTTCCTCGTCATAGACGGTCAGGCGTGCGCCGTTGATGTACATGATGCTATGGAGGTTCTCATCTACGCCGAAGCTCATGGTGAGGAAGCGGTCGTTGAGGTTCTGTGCGGGGACGACGTCGCCCTCCATGTCGGTGGTGAGGAAGGCCTGCGCCAGGATGTGGGTGTTGGCGATGACGTTGCACATGGAGTCGGTGAGGTCCTCGAGCACGGGGGAGGTGATGCCTGTCCAGACCACCTTGCGCGAGCCGGGCAGCAGCGAGGCGCGGTAGATGCTGTCCTGCTGGAAGAGGTAGCGTTCGACGGCGTCGTTCGTCGGGGCGAAGCAGGTGTAGGAGCCGTAGGCTTTCAGCAGGCTCATCTGGCCTGTGCGCTCAAGGATGTAGTTGAAGTCGCTGTAGAGCTCGGGATGCTTCTGCAGGTAGCTGCCGACGGTCTCCCCGAGGAAGGTGTAGCGGTTGCTGGTGTCGATGTCCTCCTTGCAGGCGACAAGGGAAAGGCTCATGGCCAGGATGGCGACAAGAGCTTTCAGTGGTGCTTTCATTTTGTTCATATAGCGCTATTTATAGTTTTCTTTTCAGGTAGGGCGGCACGGCCCTCGCTATTCACGGCACAAAATTAAGGCAGAAAAAACAAACGAGCAAATTATTTGCCGTGTTTTTTCAATAAAAAGTAACAAATGCGTCTTTCGGCTATTTTCAGAGTCGTTTTTCGTCGAGGGGTATGTCCTCGCGACGGAGCCAGCTGACAGGCACGAGCTCGATGAAGTCGTGGTTGTAGAAGTCGCTGCCGCTGTCGGTGTCGTGGACGTTCTTGATGCGTATCCAGTGTATGTCGCGGCTGAAGTACTTGGTGGTGACGACGAGCCGTACGCCGTGGGTATATTTGCGTGCGGCGCCGCCCACGTAGGGGGCGTAGTATCCGGCGGGGAGCTTCAGGTAGCCGCGGTTCTTCATCTGCTTGTCGTTGGCCACGCCGTTGTCGTCGGTGAGGTTGTCGGCCACGTAGCCGATGCGGGGGTTGTCGGCGTAGATGCGGTTATCGACGGGTATGCCGGTGATTTCGTCATCGACGTAGAACTGGACGATGCCGCGGTCGGCGCCGCCGATGTAGCTGATGCGCAGCTCGTAGGTCCCGGGCGGGACGCGCGGCAGGCGGTAGGCGAAGTCGAACTGGCCCTTGCAGATGCAGAGGTCGCCCTGATATTCGTCGAAGCCGTCGCGCGGGGCGAGGTAGGAGAGGCGGCACTCGTCGTTGAACACCTTGACGTGCTCGCTCCAGCTGTTGGGCATGAAGAAGCCGACGTCGGACGTGAACTGGTAGCCGGCGGTGCCGTCGTACCAGCGCAGGTGGTTGTTGGTGAGCTCGGGCACCAGGGCGCTGTAGTCGATGCGGATGACGCCGTTGAGGACGTAGCCGGCCATGACGTCGTCGTCGTAGATGAGGAGGTTGTCGATGAGGTGGATGGAGCCGTTGAGGGCTTCCTGCGAGAAGCCGGGGTAGTGCACGGTGTCGGCCAGCACCTCGGCGGGGTCCATGACGCGCACGTTGAGGGGCACCTGCTTGCTGCCGACGCGCACGTCCCACGGGGTGGCGGGCACCTGGTTGCGGCTGACTTCCTTCGAGTAGTTGAGGAAGATGGTGTTGCGGTATTCGCGCACGACGCCGGCGGCGTCGGGGGCGACGATGTCGCTGCTGCGCGGCATCATGATTTTCAGCATCGTGCCCTGCTTTGTCTCGTAGTGCTCGGCGCGGTCGGCGGTGCGGGCGAAGTGGTTCTCGCTCTTGAACGACACGCCGCCCGTCTTGCCCGTCACGTTGTAGCAGACGAGGCGGGTGTAGAGGAGGTGCCAGTCGAGCAGGTGGTAGGCCACGAACTGCCATAGGGCGTTGTCGGGGCTGGTGAAGTCGGGGTCGGTGGCGTCGGGGTACCACTGGCGGCAGCGGGCGTAGAGGTCGTCGATGTTCCAGATGTCGTTGGCGTGGAACACGCTGTCGGGCTCGCAGAAGGCGGTGTAGCCGTAGTAGCGGTTGGGCGGGTAGGGCAGGGCGCCGCTGCTCATGTCGGCGTTCGAGGCCCATTTGTTGGCCTCGGTGTAGTTGTCGTCCTTGTAGAGTTGCATGGTGCCTTCGAGGCCCGTCCGGTTGAGGGCGTCGGAGAAGATGCTCAGGAAGGGCATCTCGGCAATCTGTGTGGGCAGGGTGTTGGTGGAGGGGTTGAGGACGTCGGCCACGGTGTGCACCACGCCGTTCTCCTGTTCCTCGTCATAGACGGTCAGGCGGGCGCCGTTGACGTACATCACGCTGTGGAGGTTCTCATCTACGCCGAAGCTCATGGTGAGGAAGCGGTCGTTGAGGTTCATGGACGGCACGACGTCGCCCTCCATGTCGGTCGTCAGGAAGGCCTTGGGCAGGACGTGCGTCTTGGCGATGACGTTGCACATGGAGTCGGTGAGGTCCTCGAGCCTGGGCGAGGTGATGCCCGTCCAGACCTCCTTGCGCGAGCCGGGCAGCAGCGAGGCGCGCCAGATGCTGTCCTGCCGGAAGAGGTAGCGCCCGACGGCGTCGTTCGTCGGGGCGAAGCAGGTGTAGGAGCCGTAGGCCTTCAGCAGGCTCATCAGCCCCGCGCGGTCGAGGATGTAGTTGAAGTCGCCGTACAGGTCGCTGTTTTTCTCCAGGAAGCTGCCCACGGTCTCGCCCATGAACGTGTAGCGGTTGCGGGTGTCAATCTCCTCCACGCAGCTCGTCAGGCAGGCCAGCCCCAGCAGGGCCAGGAACAGTTGTTTTCTCATAGCTTACTCTGTTAGATGGAACATTTCATTCCGGTTTCAGCCACAAAGATACGACATGTCTTTTGTTAAAACAAGCAAAGAAACGGAAAAATCGTCTAAAAGCGGATTTCGTAGGCGTCATAGACGACGGCGCGTGCGCCGAAGCCCTCTTTCTGGAACTGCAGCCCCTCGTTGAGCCACGTGCCGCCCTGTTCGGTCGAGATGCCGAAGTCGAAGTATGCGCGGTCGGCATAGCGCTGTCCCATCAGCCAGTCGAAGAGGCTGTCGAGGGCGCCCAGGGCCTTGCCCTCGGCGGACGCGGCGATGTACTGGGCATGGGCCACGCGCGGGGTCTCATAGACCACCGTGCCGGCCACGGCCGTGCCGTCGGGACGGAGGGCGAGGAAGAGGCGTATCTGCCCGGGGAAGCGGGCGTGGAGCAGCTCCATCTCCTCCAGCGTGTGCACGGGCTTGCGGCCGTGGCGCGTCTGCAGCACCTCCGTCAGGATGGGCCAGAAGGCGGCATAGTCGGTGCTCTCGGTGCAGGTGACGCCTGCGGCAAGGGCTTTCCTGACCCCGCGCCGGCGCAACTCGCGCATGGGCGGGCGCACCGACAGGTCCACGACCGACGAGATGGCGCGGCTGTGCAGCGTGGCGCCCAGACGGAACAGGGCATACAGGTCCTCCTCGGCCGGCTGGCGGTGGTAGATGTAGGGCACGGGCTTGTATGTCCAGCTGACGGCGCCGAGCCGTTTCTGGAAGTAGTCCATGGCGCAGCTGAAGACCTCCAGCGCCTCCACGGCCGTGATGGCGGGCGACAGCATCAGTCCTCCGTAGGTCAGCCCGCCGTGCGAGCAGACGGTGCCCTCCGCCTCGTCCCAGCTGGCGGGGAGGGCGGCGATGAGGGCTCCTTTTTTATAGAAGAGGAGCGAGCAGTCGCGGAAGCGGTCGGCATGGTAGTCCATGTAGCGGCGGTCGAGCAGGAACGTGGCGTTCTTGGCCCTCGCCGCGAAGGCGTTCCACTCGTCGGCGCGGCTGGCGTCGTAGGGCACCGTGTGCACCATGCCGGCGCGGTACTCGGCATAGTCGTTGGTGTAGCCCGAGGCGTTGTAGGGGTGCGAGGCGAAGACCACGCACACGGTGCCCGGGGCGAAGTTCTCCAGGCGGCACCACACGGCGGGCGGGATGAGGATGCCCCTCTGCGGAGCGTCCATGCGGACGGTGACGCGCCGCTCGCCGTCGTCAACCACCATGTCGAAGGCGCCGGCGACGGGCACGATGACCTCGCTGCACTCGTTGTGGCTGTGCTCTCCCCTGCTCTGCCCCGGCGGCACGCCGTAGATCCAGAACACCCTTTCGATGACGAACGGTATCTGCCGCCGCGCCTCGCCCACCGACAGGCTGCCGCGCTCGTCCGTGCACTCCTGGAACGGGATGAGCCGGCAGCCGCGGGGCATCTCTTGTTGACTTGTTGACATGCTGACCTTGTTTTTCTGCCGCGAAGATAGCGCACATTCGGCGAAAAAACAAAAAAAAATGACATGAAGCCTAACTTTTTTTCGATTTTTGTTGCGGGAAACAAAAAGTCGCCCTATCTTTGCACCCGCAAAACGGTAGAAGCGCAAGCGGAACCTCCGTCTGGAAGTTTGGGTGAGTGGCTGAAACCAGCAGTTTGCTAAACTGCCGTACGGGTTACCGTACCGGGGGTTCGAATCCCCCAGCTTCCGCATCACCGGTTTTGCAAGAGGCACCGAGCCTCGTCCTATGGCGCTTTCATCTAGGGGTCTAGGATACCGGCCTCTCACGCCGGGTACACGGGTTCGAATCCCGTAGGCGCTACACAATTGTGGGGAAAGGGATAGACGCAAGTCAATCCCTTTTCTGTTACTACAGTGGGGATTGACTCTCGTCAATCCTTTTTTTTGCCCGTTATTTTAAACCTTATCCTTCCTTTTAAATCAAATAGGTACTTCACACCAAACAATGCCTGATTTCCCATGAATATGAAAAAGACCCTCACCGTCCTCATACTCCTCGCCGCCGCGGGGCTGCAGCTGAATGCGCAGACGCACCTCACCCGCATCAACAAGAGCCTCTTCACCGGCACCACCGTGGCGATGGAGGCCACCAACGACAGCGTCATCTACTACGAGTTCGGCAAGCCGGGCAACATCATCCTGAGCGGCGACTACGACGAGGTCTTCTACAAGCTGGGCGAGCTGCGTCAGTTCAGCCGCAACTGCAGCTGGGGCGACAAGGCGCACATCACCGAGCACCTGAGCATCGAGCGCCGCGGCCTGACGGGCCCGCGCGCCTACGTCATCGTCAACGACAGCACCGGCACCCGCATCCGCACGGGCTTCAACAGCATCTCCGAGTGCTACCACGCCGTGTGGGTGCACCGCCCGTCCAACGCCGACCGCATAGCCCGCGAGCGCAAGGCCGCCCGCCAGGCCGCCGAGGGCGAGAACGCCGAGGGCCAGCCGCCCTTCGACGGCCCCTTCGGAGGCGGCTTCCCCGGCGGCGGCTTCGGAGGCTTCGGAGGCGGCTTCGGAGGCCCGTTCTGAGGACACTCAAGCAGTCCACTGGAATAAAACCACAGCCCACTGGACTGCGTCCACAGCCCACTGGAATAAAACCACAGCCCACTGGACTACGTTCCCGACGCAGGCGAATAACAGCGTGAGGCAGGCGACTGTTGGGCAGCAACAGGCATCTTTCAGCGTATGGCATAGGAGAAAAAGCATTACGCCCAATCCGACAACACCTCACAAAACCCTTAGGAAGAAAAAAGTTCTAACCGTCAACACATTAACACAAAAAAAATGGAGAAAGTCACATTAGCTCATTAGCTCATTAGCACATTATCTATCCTCTATCTTGGCTTGATTGATTCTTTCGGAAATCTATTACTTATATATTATATATATTATATATAATATATATAATATATAAGTAAAATAATAATCTTATAATTCGTAATCTCTCCATCCACTCCATTCCCACTCCTATACCCACAAAACAGAAAATGTGTTAATGAGCTAATGAGCTAATGTGACTTTCTCCAGTTTTTTTGAGCATAACACTTCGTTGACCGTTCAGCCGGATTTGCAATCCGGCTGCGCTGAGTGGGGGATTTGTAATCCCCAGCCTCTGGACGAGGCTGATGGCGGGGGATTGCAAATCCCCCTACTCATGTGTTGCGGATTGCAAATCCGCAACAACGGAGAACGTGAGGGGACGGAGGGGGCGGGTCGTGAGGGACGTGAGGGGGGGGGACGGAGAAAGGGCGCCGGCTCCTGGTGGATGCCGGCGCCCTTTGCGCGGGGGCTGGGCGGGGCTTAGAGCTTGCTCTTGCCGTAGAGGTAGTGGACGGCTACGCCAATCCAGCTGGTGGCCAGCAGGAGGATGACGAAGATAATCTTCGGGAGAAGGGATATCTTCTTCGACTTCAGGATGTCGAGGCAGCCGAGGACGGCCAGGACGACACCTACGATGTAAACGATTTTTGCAACCATAAGGCGGTGATTAATGGGGTTAATAATGGGTTGAACTTCAAAACTTCTATACCAAGGCGGCCTTCTTCTTCGCCATCAGCTTGCGGCGGGAGATGACGTAATAGACGAAGATGCCTATCCAGTTGGTGAGGGCCATGAGGATGATGTAGAGCGTCTTCTGCTTCTTCACGAGCACGGGCGACGTGCCTATCTCGATGCAGGCGAAGACGGTGAGGCCGAGGCCTATCAGGAAAAAGAGGGTTCCAATCATAAGGCTTTGCATTAATTAGTGGAATCTCATTCGCTCCAGTCCATTTTGCTCATGCGGACGTAGGAGGCGTAGCGCTTGCGGGCCATCTGCTCGGCGGCGTCGAAGAGCTGCTGGGCTTCGTCGGGGTACTGCTTGAAGACGCTGGCGTAGCGCACCTCGCCCTTGAGGAAGTTCTGGAACGCGGCCCAGTCGGGCTCCTTGGAGTCGAGGCTGAAGGGGTTTTTGCCCTGTGCCTCGAGGTCGGGGTTGTAGCGCCAGAGGTGCCAGTAGCCGCAGGCGACGGCGTCGGCCTCCTCGGCCTGGCTCTTGCCCATGCCCTTCTTCAGGCCGTGGTTGATGCAGGGTGCGTAGGCGATGACGACACTGGGGCCGTGGTAGGCCTCGGCCTCGCGGATGGCCTTGAGGCACTGGCTGTTGTCGGCGCCCATGGCCACCTGAGCCACATAGACGTAGCCGTAGGTGGTGGCAATCATGCCAAGGTCTTTCTTGCGTACGCGCTTGCCGCTGGCAGCGAACTTGGCGATGGCGCCGAGAGGTGTGGCCTTCGACGACTGGCCGCCGGTGTTGGAATAGACCTCGGTGTCGAGGACGAGGATGTTGACGTCCTCGCCGCTGGCGATGACGTGGTCGAGGCCGCCGTAGCCGATGTCGTAGCTGGCGCCGTCGCCGCCGATGATCCACTGGCTGCGCTTGACGAGGTAGTCCTTGAGCGAGAGAATCTTCTTGCAGGTGTCGCAGCCGCAGGCCTCGCAGCCGGCGATGATCTGCGGAGCGAGGGCTTTGGTGGCGTCGGCGTCGTCGCGCTTCTCAATCCATTCGCTGAAGAGAGCCTTCAGCTCGTCCGAGCAGCAGGTGCACGTCTGAGCCTCGGTCATCCAGCGGGCGATGCGCTGCTTGAGCTTCTTGTTGGCGAGCTCCATGCCGAGGCCATACTCGCAGAAGTCCTCGAAGAGGCTGTTGGCCCATGCGGGGCCCTGGCCTTTCTCGTTGACCGTGTAGGGCGTGGAGGGGATGGAGCCGGAGTAGATGGACGAGCAGCCGGTGGCGTTGGAGGCCATGATGCGGTCGCCGAAGAGCTGGCTGATGAGCTTGACGTAGGGTGTCTCGCCGCAGCCCGAGCAGGCGCCGCTGAACTCGAAGAGCGGCGTGGCGAACTGGCTGTTCTTGGGGCTCTGCTTGATATCGACGAGGTGCTGCTTGGTTGCGACCTTGCTGACGCAGTAGTCCCAGTTGGCGGCTTCGGCCATCTGCGTCTCCAGGGGCACCATCTGCAGGGCTGAACCAGTGGCGGGCTTGCCCGGGCAGACGTCGGCACAGTTGCCGCAGCCCAGACAGTCGAGGACGCCCACCTGGATGCGGAACTTCATGCCCTTCATGGCGGCGGGGGCCTTCATCTCTATCATGGGAGCGTCGAGACCGGCGGCCTCGGCATCGTCCATGACGACGGGACGGATGCAGGCGTGGGGGCAGACGTAGGCGCACTTGTTACACTGGATGCAGTTGTCGGCGTTCCAGACGGGCACGAAGGTGCCGACGCCGCGCTTCTCGTAGGCTGCGGTGCCCGAGGGCCACGTGCCGTCGATGCTCTCGTTGAAGGCGCTGACGGGCAGCAAGTCGCCGTCCTGGGCGTTGATGGGGCGCACCACCTCGTGGATGAAGGCGGGCTCGTCCTTGCGCTCGGGTGCGGGCACCTCGAGGCTGGCCCAGGCGGGGTTGACGGCAAGCTCCTTGTATTCGCCTCCGCGGTCGACGGCGGCGTTGTTCTTATCGACAATGTCCTGACCCTTCTTGCCGTAGCTCTTGACGATGAACTTCTTCATCTGCTCGACGGCGAGGTCGACGGGGATGACGCCGGTGATGCGGAAGAAGGCGCTCTGGAGGATGGTGTTCGTGCGGTTGCCGAGGCCGATTTCCTGGGCAATCTTCGTGGCGTTGATGTAATAGACCTTGATGTTGTTCTCGGCGAAGTACTTCTTGACCTTTGCGGGGAGGTTCTGCTCGAGCTCCTCGCCCTCCCAGATGGTGTTGAGTAGGAAGGTGCCGTTAGGCTGCAGGCCGCGGGTGACGTCGTACATGTGGAGGTAGGCCTGTACGTGGCAGGCGACGAAGTTGGGGGTGTTCACCAGGTAGGTGCTGCGGATGGGGCTGTCGCCGAAGCGCAGGTGCGAGCAGGTGAAGCCGCCGGATTTCTTCGAGTCGTACGAGAAGTAGGCCTGGCAATGCTTGTCGGTGTTGTCGCCGATGATCTTGACGGAGTTCTTGTTGGCGCCCACGGTACCGTCGGCACCAAGGCCGTAGAACTTGGCTTCGAACATGCCCTCGCCGCCGACGGCAATCTCCTTGCCTTGTGGCAGGGAGGTGAAGGTGACGTCATCGACGATGCCGATGGTGAAGCCGTTCTTGGGCTGCGGGAGTTCGAGGTTGGCATAGACGGCGAGAATCTGGGCGGGGGTGGTGTCGTGCGAGCCGAGGCCGTAGCGTCCGCCCACGATGGTGAGGTCCTTCATGTCGGAGAGGGCTTCGACGACGTCGAGGTAGAGGGGTTCGCCCAGGGCGCCGGGCTCCTTGGTGCGGTCGAGGACGGCGATGCGCTTCACGCTCTTTGGCAGCACGGCCTTCAGGTACTTGACGCTGAAGGGGCGATAGAGGTGTACGCTCACCATGCCGACCTTCTTTCCCTGACGGGCGAGGTAGTCGATGACCTCGCGTGTGGCCTCGGTGACGGAGCCCATGCAGACGATGATGTTCTCGGCATCGGGTGCGCCGTAGTAGGTGAAGGGGGCGTAGTGGCGGCCGGTGAGGCGCTCAATCTCCTTCATGTAGTCGTTCACGATGTCGGGCACAGCCTCGTAGTACTTGTTGCAGACCTCGCGATGGGTGAAGAAGGTGTCGGGGTTCTCGGCCATGCCGCGCATGACGGGGTGCTCGGGGTTGAGGGCGCGGGCGCGGAACTCGGCCAGCGCCTGCTGGTCGATGAGGGGGGCGAGGTCGTCGTTGTCGAGACGCTCGATTTTCTGAATCTCGTGCGACGTGCGGAAGCCGTCGAAGAAGTTGACGAAGGGCACGCGGCTCTTGATGGTGGCCAGATGGGCCACGCCGGCGAGGTCCATCACCTCTTGCACGGAGCCTTCGGCCAGCATGGCGAAGCCCGTCTGGCGGGTTGACATGACGTCCTGGTGGTCGCCGAAGATGCAGAGGCTGTGCGAGGCGAGCGTGCGGGCGCTGACGTGGAACACGCAGGGCAGCAGTTCGCCGGCAATCTTGTACATGTTGGGAATCATCAGCAGCAGGCCCTGGCTGGCGGTGTAGGTGGTGGTGAGGGCACCGGCCTGCAGCGAGCCGTGCACGGCACCGGCAGCACCGCCCTCGCTCTGCATCTCCTGCACCATGACGGTCTCGCCGAAGATGTTCTTCCGTCCGGCAGCAGCCCATTCATCGACGTGCTCGGCCATGGTGGACGACGGGGTGATAGGATAGATGGCAGCCACCTCGGTGAACATGTACGAGATGTGAGCCGCAGCTTCGTTGCCATCACATGTGATCAGTTTCTTCTCTTTTGCCATTTTTTATTTATTAGTTAAAGATTATATGGTTCGTTGGATTTCATCCTTCGTTTTCAACTTAGAGCATCAGTTCAGGAAGCCGAACATCCATAGGGGGACGAGATTGTCGCGGCCTTTCTCCTTCTTCCCGACGGCGTAGTACATGCCGGGGCTGACGCGCTGGGGCAGCGTGGAGGCGCAGACGCGGAAGGTGTGGCGGTTGTCGATGAGGAGTGTGCCGGGCATCTCGCCGCGGCCCACCACATGGTCGCGCCAGAGGCTGTTGACGAAGAACATCTCGCACACGTCGTCCTCGTCGGCCTTGACGGGATAGATGCTGTAGGCCAGGTTGGGGTTGTGGAGCAGCACGCGGGCCGGCTTCTTCGGATATTCGTCGCCGGGCTTATAAACCAAGTTGATGAGGCGCGCGTCGGCCAGGTACTTGATGTAGTTCATCACCGTGGCACGCGAGAGGCCTATCTCGTCGGCCAGCGCGCTGACGTTGGGCGAGCGGTGGCTGTTCGACGCCAGCAGGTAGAGCAGCTTCTTCAGCTTCGAGAGGTACTTCAGCTCAATCTGCTGGATGAGCAGGATGTCAACCTCCATCATCATGTTCATTGTCTTGAGGAGGTTCTCGGCGAAGTTGCGCTTCTCGAGGAAGAAGGGGTAGAAGCCGTGGTGGAGATAGTCCTGGAAGTACTGCACGGGGTTGACGGTGGGCAGCACGTGGCGGGCGATGCGCTCGTGATCGGGCAGGATGTCGCTGAGCGTGTAGCGGGGGAACTGTGTGCCAGCCTGGAGGTTCAGGAACTCGCGGAACGAGAACCCGCGCAGGTTGTAGGGCTTGACGATGCCGTTCAGCATGGGGTTCTCCTCCTTCAGGCGCATGACGCTGGAGCCGGTGAAGATGAGCTGGAGCTTCGGGAAGCGGTCGTAGCACGCACGGAGCTGGCGGCTCCAGTCGGGAATCTTGAACACCTGGTCAACCAGCAGCGTCTTGCCGCCGCGACGCACGAACTCTTCGGCAAAGTCGGTCAGCGAGTGGCCCTGGAAGAAGAAGTTGTTCATGTTGATGTAGAGACAGGCACGGTCCCAGCGGCGGTACTCCTGGGCATACTGTATGAGGAAAGTGGTCTTCCCCACCCCGCGTGTACCTTTGATGCCGATGAGGCGGTCATCCCAGTCAATTTCGTCCATCAGGTTGCGCCTGACGGCTGCCTCGGTGTGGGCCAGCAGGTACTCGTGCGTCTTATAGAAAGTCTCCATCGTCCGAAAAAGCCGAATTTGGGCACAAAGTTAGGAGCAAAAAATCACATTTGCAAACTCTGAATGACATTTTTTCTCTGCTATTCTTCTTCCGGCTCTTTTGGGGGACTTTCAAACTGACAGGTAACAGGCTTTCAGACTGACAGACATACAGACTGTCAGACTATCAGATGAATGTTCCGTGGACGATGCAGTTGCTGCACTATTATCTGAAAGTCTGTTCGTCTGCTAGTCTGAAAGTCTGTTAGTCTGTTAGTCTGGACTCCCCTAACCTTTAATTCCTAATTAAATATTTCCGGCCATTCAAGATGTAGAGTCCTTTCTGTAGGCTCCCGGGGCTGAGGCGGCGGCCTGTGAGGTCGTAGAGACGGGCATCGGTGGAAGGCATGTCGTCGGTCTCAGCGGGACGGATGGCGGTGTCGGAGCCGGGGCCGGCAAGGCGCCCGACATGGGCGACGGGCAGGGCGATGTCCCAGACGCGGAGGTCGGCAACGTCGATGACGCCCTCCTCGCGGTCTTCGTCGGCGAAGAAGTAGGCGGTGTCGTGAAGTATCCAGCGGTCGGTGTTGGTGTGGTCGGTGGCGACGGCCCGCACGCCGTCAATGAAGACGGCGATGCTGTTATTGGAAACCACGAAGACGATGCGGTGCCACTGCCCGGGCACGAGGGTGCCGCCGTAGCCCAGGCCGCTGAGGTTGATGCCGATTTGCGTGCCCTTGGTGAAGAGCGAGGCGTCGTCGTCGTTGTCGGGATGGCTCTGGAAAAGGGCGTTGAAACCGTCGAGGCTGTGGGGCAGGATGTCCATGAGGACAGAGAACGTGTTCAGGTCGCCGCCTTGGTTATGTTCTATGCGAAGATAAGTGTCAACGGGTATAGTGGCGGCGCCGTCGGTGGCTGTGGTACCGCTGGCCGCTGTAATGCCCGCCTCGACGGGATCGGCGACGGGGACGGGCGTGGTGGAGCCTGCCGGTGCCTTGACGGAGGCGGAGAGCGTGGCCGTACCACTGCCTGAGAGGATATCAGTGGCGTCGTCGAATGTCCAGGCGCCTATCGGCTCGGGCAGCTCGTCGCCGATGAAGATTTGGGTGACCATCACCTCTGCGGGGTCGAAGATGTCGCCTTCGACATAGATGATGTCCGAGCGGCGGGCCGTCGCCGTCAGGGGCTGGGCACGGAACTTGTAGGCTTTCTCGCCGACGACAGGTTCCACATCGACGGGTTCGACCCACTCCGGCAGGTCGAAGGTGACGGGAACGTTGGTGTTGACGCTAATGGAGAATTCAGTCTCGTTCACGAGCTTGATGCTGTGTGTCTGCACGATGAAATACTCTTCCTCATCTGCCAGGGCATCGCCAAGCTCGCGGGCGTATGCCTCGCTCAGGGGATAGTCGTAGAGGCGGATGGAGGCGACGTCGATGGTGCCTTCTTCGCCGTCGTTGTCGGCAAAGAGGAGTGCCTCGCTGGCGAAGTTCCAGAAGTCCTGCGGCTTGGCGCTCTCGCCGATGCGTTCACCGTCGAGATAGAGGATGGCGCGGCTGTCCTCGACGACGAAGAGCAGGCGGTACCACCGGTCGGGCACGAGGTTGCCGACGTAGCCTATCATGTCGGAGCTTCCGCCACGGCCTATCGTGTTGTTCTTGATGAAGAGTCCGGCATCGGCCTTGTTGGTGAGGTCGCTCTGGAAGAGGGCCTTGTAGCCCGACAAGTCGGCAGGGCGTATGTCGAAAAGGATGGAGTAGTTCTTCAGCACCTCTTCATCGGCGTAGCAGCGGAGCCAGAGGTAGGCATCGGCAGGGACACGGATGGCGCCGTTCGTCTCCGACGGCCCCGGCACAGCCACCAGCCCGGCCCCTTCAAGGTCGTCGGTCACCTCGGGGCCTGCCTCACCCTTCATGGCACCGAGGAGCACCGAGTAGCCCTCGCCTTTCAGGAGGTCGGACGGGTCGTCGAACTGCCAGAGGCCGATGGGGGTGGGCATCTCGTCGCCCACGAAGGTCTGATGAACCTCCACTTCGCAAGGCGTCAGGCCGTCGGCCTCGACCGTGATGACCCCCGTACGCTTGCCCGGCTTCTCCATAGGAAGGGCGCGAAAGGCGTAGTCCTTGGTTCCTGCGTAAGGGACGGCGTCAACGGCCTCCACCCATCCGGGCAAGTGAAAGGAAAAAGGGACGTTGGCACTCACCGTAATGGTGAAGTCGAGCTTATCGACAATTTTCACCCCGTCGTTCAGGACTTCGAGAAAGGGGTCGTCGTGCTTGGGGGCGAGGCCCGAGAGCGCCCTCACCTCGTTGTTCGTGAGGCTGTACTCCCAGAACGCCACCTCTGAGACGTAGGTGTCGGTCATCTCGCCGTCCTCGTCGCAGAAGAGGTAGAATCCCCAGGGGTCAATCTCCCATCGTCCCTCGCTGTCGTGGGTGATGGTGAGCTCGCCATTGACATAGACGCGCACCTTGCCGTCGCTGCCGCCGACGATGACGATGCGGTACCACGTGTCTCCGTTAATCTCGCCGAAGTAGCCTCCCAGGGCGTTCATGCCTATCTGGTTGCGGTAGATGAAGAGGTCACCGTCGTTGGTGTTGGCGACGTTGGTCTGGAAGAGGCTGTTATAGACGCCGGTGTTCTCCATCTTGACGTCCATCAGGAGAGTGTAGTCGGCCGTCAGCGTCGAGCCGTCAGGGCGCACTACCTTGAACCCCGCGTCCTTCGGCACGAAGGCGGCGCCGTCGGCTGCCGTCTTGCCCTCGGCGGACGTAATGCCCGCCTCGTCGGGAGCGGCGACGACCTCCACCGAGCGTGTGCCCACACGGATGGGTTGCAGGACGAAGCCGTCCGCCGCGCGGCCGTTCAGCAGGTCGTCAGCGGTGTCGAACGTCCACTGGGCATCGGCATCGGCCGTGCTGACCTGCGCGTCGCTGGCAGGCGGCGTAGTGAAGGTGGTAGTGAGGGGTGCCGAGGCGTTGTCATACGAGTCGAGGGCTGTCACCTCGCAGGCATACTCGGTGTCGGGCTGGAGGTCGCTGAAGGGACACGAGACCGTCGCAGGCATGGCGGTGCCCAGGTAGAACTGCGAGAAGACATATCTCTCGGCGACAATCAGTCCTCCCCGGCTCAGACGGACGCGATAGCGGAATACGCACTCGTCATCGGTTGCTTGCGGAATGGTGATGACGGCGCGGTAGGGGGTCGGGTCGGCGCCGATGGTCGCCCCGGCCTCGAAGGCAGGTGCGGGAAGGCCGTCGCGGAGGATGCGGCCGTCGGGATTGTCATCGGCATCGCGGATGTCGGCATACTGGAATTGGCTGCCGTCGAAGGGAGCCTTCAGCACCCATCGCGCGGCAGCGCCGATCTCCTCGCCGCGATAGGTGTCGAAGCGGCGTACCTCGATGTCACCACCCGGCAGCTCCGTCAGCACCAGACCTTCGGTGACGTATTCGTAGTTCTCGGGATGTACGCCTACTCCCACGGCTCCCGGGTTGATTTCAGCGTAGGTGGTGCTGGCCGTGTTGATGACGGTATAGTAGTTCTGCCGCTCTGAACGGGGATTGGCACCTTGATGGATGCTGCGCGGGTCGCCAAGGGGGTAGTGGCTGTGGCCGGCAAAGACCACCGCTTGTGGATATTTGTTCAGCACAGGGTTGAGCACTTGCATACCCCATGCGTTGCCGCTCTCAATCTCTGGCCACGAACCATAGACCGTCCAGCGGGGCGGCACGTGGGTGAAGACGAAGATGGGCTTCCCGGGACACTCCGCCGCAGCACGTTCGAGATAGTTCTCCAGCATGGCTACGGCCTCGTCGGGATAGGCAGCCGTGCCGGCCTCCGTGCTGCCTGTGTCGTTGCTGTTGCCGCTGAACATGCTCAGCGTGATGAACGGATAGCCTTTGACGACGGTGTAGGTGTGGTAGGGATAGGGCTCGCCGCCGTTGAACACCTTGAGGCCTTCTTGGTAGTTCGACTTGCCGTTGACATCGAAGTTGTCGTGGTTGCCCAGCATGAAGAGCAGCTCGCCCACGGGGTGGACGAAGTTCGCCTCGTCCTGGAAAATGCCCACAAGCTCGTCGTACTGCGAGGTCGTCCCGCTTTCAGTCAGGTCGCCCACAACGGCCAAAACATCCAACTCTCCCTGAGCGGTGAGGTTCTTCAGCGCCTGCGGCACCTTCACCATGGGGCCTTCGCCCACATTGTTTCCGACATGGATGTCCGAGATGACACCAAACGACAACCGGCCGTCGGCCTGTGCCTTCGCAATGTTCCCTGATGCCATCGCCAGGGCTGCAATTAAAATAAGGAGTACAGTTTTCTTCATGATACTTTTGTTTTTTTATGGTTATATTACTACGTTGTTGACTGTGTTGGCGTCACAAAAGTAGTCACAAAAAAACAATCGTACAAGAAAAAAACATACTTTTTTGGAGGAGGGCCTGTTAGTCAGTGTGGCTGGAGGAGGATTTCTTCCTACGGCTGTGGCGGTGCTTCTTCTTGGCAGGCTGGGGCTGCTGGACGTCATGCCGTGCTTCGGCAGAGGTGTCAGTGGCGGGTTTCTGCCCGACGCGGTCTTTTCCACGGCCCTTTCCGCCGCGGCCTTTGCCGCCGCGATGGCGTCCGCGACGGCTCCCCACGAACGCGTGGGGGGCGTAGTCGGGGGCTTCGCCGAGGTCGGCGGGGACGGGCGACTTCTCCACTTCGCGTCCGATGAACTTCTCTATCTGGCGGAAGCGCGACTGGTCATCGCGGCTGACGAAGGTGATGGCTGCGCCTTCGCTGCCGGCACGGGCTGTACGCCCGATGCGGTGGACGTAGTCCTCGCAGTCGTGGGGGACGTCGAAGTTGACGACCATGCGGATGTCGTCGATGTCGATGCCGCGCGACACGATGTCGGTGGCAACGAGCACATCGACGCGCCCGTTCTTGAAGCGGAGCATGACGTCGTCGCGCTCGGCCTGTGTGAGGTCGCTGTGCATCTCGCCCACCGTGAAGCCGCGCTCGGCGCCGATGCGATGCAGGGCACGGGCAATTTCCTTCACCTTCAGCTTGGAGGAGGCGAAGACGAGGACGCGAAGGCCGTGCGACGTCTCCTCGCTCTCTTTCATCTCGGCGAAGAGGTGTTGGATGATGCCGAGCTTCTGCGTCTCGTGACAGACGTAGGCGCTCTGGTGGATGCCGTCGGCGGGACGGCTGACGGCAATCTTCACCTCCACGGGGTCGCGGAGGATGGTGGCGGCGAGCTTCTGAATCTCGGCAGGCATGGTGGCGGAGAAGAGCATCGTCTGGCGCTCGGCGGGGAGCTGCTTGACGATTTGCATGATGTCGTCGATGAAGCCCATGTCGAGCATGCGGTCGGCCTCGTCGAGGACGAAGAAGGAGACGCGGCTGAGGTCGATGTTGCCGAGGGAGATGTGGCTGATGAGTCGTCCCGGGGTGGCAATGACGACGTCGGCGCCGCGCTCGAAGCCGCGGCACTCCTGGGCGAAGCGGATGCCGTCGTTGCCGCCATAGACGGCGACGCTGCTGACGGGCACATAGTAGGAGAAGCCCTCCATGGCCTGGTCGATCTGCTGGGCGAGCTCGCGCGTGGGCGACATGATGACGCAGTTGACAGCGTCGTCGGGGAACCCGCCGTCGGAGAGGCGGCTGAGGATGGGCAGCAGGTAGGCAGCGGTCTTGCCGGTGCCCGTCTGGGCAATGCCGATGAGGTCACGCCCCTCGAGCAGCGGCGGGATGGCCTGTTCCTGAATGGGGGTACACTCCTGGAAGTTCATCGCGTCGAGTGCGTCGAGGATATCGTCGTTGAGGTCAAGTTGGTCGAAATACATCTATTTTTTATTTACGATTTGACGATTTACTATTTACTATTTCCTGCGGTTGGTGGATTTGGAGTTCAGACAATACTTTTGTATGCGAGTACTCGTTGACAGAACTATTTTTCTTAACTCTTAACTCTTCATTCTTAACTAAAAAGAAGCTATTTAGGTGCTTTGCGATAGAGGTACAGGCCGATGAGGAGGAACACGATGTTGGGAATCCAGACGGCTACGACGGGGGGGGTGTTGCCGTTGACAGCGAAGGTGGAGGAGATGGTCTGGAAGACGATGTAGCCGAACGAGAGGGCGATGCCGATGCCGAGGTTCATGCCCATGCCGCCCTTGACCTTCTTGCTGGAGAGGCTGACGCCGATGAGGGTGAGGATGAAGGCGGCAAAGGAGATGGCGATGCGGTTGTGGTACTCAATCTCGAAGGCCTTGATGTTGGCCATTCCGCGGCGGCGCTGACGGTCGATGTAGTGCTTGAGCTCAGGTGTGGTCATGGTCTCCTGCTGGCCTTGCGAGACGAGCAGGTCGCCGGGCTGGATGGCGATGACAGTGTCCTTGGAGAGGCCGCTGGTGATGACCTCGAGCGTGTCGGTGATGTCGCGCAGCTGCCAGTTCTTGGCCGTCCACTTGTCGGGGTTGTCGGGGTCGCCGGCATAGACGAGCGTCTTGGCGGTGAAGTGGCTCTTGAGGGTGTTGCCCTCGAAGCGGTCGAGCGAGAAGCGGTAGCCCGTGCTGTTGGCGCGCTCGAAGCGGTCGAAATAGGCGATGACGCCGTCCTCGACCTCAAGCTGCAGGTTGTGGCCGGTATCGACGATGACCTTCTTCTTGTATTTGTTCTCGAAGGCGATGCGGCGGACGTTGCCCTTGGGAATGACGTAGGCGCCCAGGCCGTAGGAGAGCAGGGCGATGAGCAGGGCCGAGAACATGTAGGGCCGCATCAGCCGGTGGAAGCTGATGCCGGTGGAGAACATGGCGATAATCTCGGAGTTCTCGGCCAGCTTGGAGGTGAAGAAGATGACGGCGATGAAGACGAACAGCGGGCTGAACAGGTGGCCGAAATAGGGGATGAAGTTGAGGTAGTAGTCGAAGATGATGGCGTGCCAGGGGGCTTCGTTCTGGACGAACTTATCGACGTGCTCGTTGTAGTCGAACACCACGGCGATGGCGAGGATGAGCGCCAGGGCGAAGAAGTAGGTGCCGAGGAACTTGCCGATGATGTACCAGTCGATGCGCTTGAAAAACCTTTCTCTTATTTTCATAGGCGTTGCATGACTTCGGGCAGGGTGGCGCGTTTCCACGCGGCGTAGTCGCCCTGGATGATGTGACGGCGTGCCTCGCCCACCAGCCAGAGGTAGAAGGCGAGGTTGTGGACAGAGGCTATCTGCATGGCCAGGAACTCCTGGGCATGGAACAGGTGACGCAGGTAGGCACGGCTGTAGAGGGTATCGACGCGGCTGGCGCCGTCCTCCTCGATGGGGCTGAAGTCGGTGGCCCACTTCTGGTTCTTCATGTTCATGATGCCGTGTTTGGTGAAGAGCATGCCGTTGCGGCCGTTGCGGGTGGGCATGACGCAGTCGAACATATCGACGCCGCGCCCGATGGCCTCGAGCAGGTTGGCGGGGGTGCCCACGCCCATCAGGTAGCGGGGCTTGTCCTTCGGGAGGATGGCGTTGACCACTTCAATCATTTCGTACATCACCTCGGTGGGCTCGCCCACGGCCAGTCCGCCGATGGCGATGCCGTCGGCACCGAGCGAGGCAGCCTTCTCGGCCGAGGCGCGGCGCAGGTCCTCGTAGGTGCAGCCCTGCACAATGGGGAACAGGCTCTGCGCGTAGCCGTACTTGGCCTCGGTGGTGTGGAAGCGCTGCCAGCAGCGGTCGAGCCAGCGGTGGGTGCGCTCCATCGACCGGCGGGCGTAGGCGTAGTCGGCGGTGCCGGGCGTACACTCGTCGAAGGCCATGACGATGTCGGCGCCGATGGTACGCTCGATGTCCATCACCCGCTCGGGGGTGAAGAGGTGCTTCGAGCCGTCGATGTGGCTGCGGAACTCCACGCCCTCCTCGGTCATCTTGCGGATGCCGCTGAGCGAGAAGACCTGGAAGCCGCCGCTGTCGGTGAGCATAGGGCGGCTGAAGCCGTTGAAGCGGTGGAGGCCACCGGCCTTCTCCAGCACGTCGAGGCCGGGGCGGAGGTAGAGGTGGTAGGTGTTGCCGAGGATAATCTGGGCCCGGATGTCGTCGGTGAGTTCATAGAGCTGCACGGCCTTCACCGACCCCACGGTGCCCACCGGCATGAAGATGGGCGTCTCGACGACGCCGTGGTCGGTGGTGATGCGTCCGGCACGGGCGTGGGTCAGGGGGTCGGTAGCGATTAGCTCAAAATGCATAAGAATCAGACTAATGAAAAATGAAGAATGAAAAATGAAGAATAAATAGCCCTGCAAGCGGAATCGCCAACAGATGGAAGTGTTGAATTACGAAGCATTTTATTTTTCATTTTTCATTCTTCATTTTTCATTTTTTTCTTCTTTTACGGTGAGGTCGAGGGGGTTGGCCACTTTTTCGTCGAGCAGGGCAAGTTGCCAGACGTCGCTGACGTTGTTGACATAGTGGAACGTCAGGCCGGTGAGATAGACGGGTTGTATGTCCTCGATGTGTCTCCGGTTCTCGTTGCTGAGGATGATGTCGGTGATGCCGGCGCGCTTGGCGGCGAGGATTTTCTCCTTGATGCCTCCCACGGGCAGCACCTTGCCGCGCAGGGTTATCTCGCCGGTCATGGCGAGGTTTGGGCGCACTTTGCGCTGGGTGAAGGCCGATGCGAGGGCGGTGGCCATGGTGATGCCGGCCGAGGGGCCGTCCTTGGGGATGGCGCCTTCGGGGACGTGGAGGTGGATGTTCCAGTGGTCGAAGACGTCGGGGTCGATGTCGAGCAGGGCGGCGTGGGCCTTCAGGTATTCGAGGGCGATGGTGGCGCTCTCCTTCATGACGTCGCCCAGGTTGCCGGTGAGGGTGAGATGGCCTTTTCCGCGCGAGAGGCTGGTCTCGATGAAGAGTATCTCGCCGCCGACGGCCGTCCAGGCCAGGCCGGTGACGACGCCGGCGTAGCCGTTGCCCTGATAGCGGTCGCGGGTGTATTCCTCCACGCCCAGCAGTTCGGGCACCTGCTTGGGCCCGATGGAGGGGTGCATGGGATAGCCCTTCATGGCAAGTTCCAGCGCCACCTTGCGGCAGATTTTGCCAATCTTCTTGTCCAGTTCGCGCACGCCGGACTCGCGGGTGTAGTTTTCGATAATCTTCTCCAGCGCGGACTTGGTGATGGTAATCCGGCTGCGGGGGATGCCGTTCTCGTCCATCTGCTTGCGCACGAGGTGGCGGCGGGCAATCTCCACCTTCTCCTCGGCGAGGTAGCCGCTCATCTCGATGAGCTCCATGCGGTCGAGCAGGGGGGCGGGGATGGTCTGTATGTTGTTGGCCGTGGCGATGAACATGACGTGCGAGAGGTCGTAATCGACATCGAGGAAATTGTCGTGGAAGGCGTTGTTCTGCTCGGGGTCGAGCACTTCGAGGAGGGCGCTGGAGGGGTCGCCGTTGTGGGTCATCTGGCTGATTTTGTCAATCTCGTCGAGGATGAAGACGGGGTTTGACGAGCCGGCCTTGGCGAGGCCCTTGATGATGCGTCCGGGCATGGCGCCGATGTAGGTCTTGCGGTGGCCGCGTATCTCGGCCTCGTCGTGTACGCCGCCCAGCGAGATGCGGACGTACTTGCGTCCGAGGGCGTCGGCGATGCTCTTGCCGAGCGAGGTCTTGCCCACGCCGGGAGGGCCGTAGAGGCAGATGATGGGCGACTTCATGTCCTGGCGCAGCTTCAGCACGGCCAGGTGCTCGATGATGCGCTCCTTCACCTTCTCCAGGCCGTAGTGGTCGCGGTCGAGGGTGCGCTGGGCGTGCGCCATGTCGAGGTTGTCGGCGGTGTATTCGTTCCAGGGCAGGCCGAGGAGGGTCTGCAGGTAGCCCAGCTGCACGTTGTAGTCGGGCGACTGGGGGTTGGTGCGCTCCAGCTTGACGACCTCTTTCTCGAAGATGGCGGCCACCTCGTCGTTCCACTTTTTCTTCTGGGCCGCCTCGCGCATCTCGGCGATGTCCTGGTCCTGGACGCTGCCGCCCAGCTCGTCCTGGATGTTCTTCATCTGCTGCATGAGGAAGTACTCGCGCTGCTGCTGGCTGAGTTCTTCCTTGGCGCGCATCTGGATGTCCTCCTTGAGTTCGGAGAGCTGCACCTCGCGGTTGAGGATGGAGAGGAGCAGCGTGGCGCGCTCGAGCAGCGAGGGCTCCATGAGCAGCTGGGCTTTCTCCTTGACGTCGAAGGGGAGGTTGGCGCAGATGAAGTTGACGAGGAAGATGGTGTTGTTGATGTTGCGCAGGGCGAAGGTGGTGTCCTGCTGGCTTTCGGCGTTGAGGCGGGTGTATTTGATGGCCAGTTCCTTGCAGTTGTCAACGATGGCGCGGAACTCGCGGTTGTTCTTGCCGGGCAGCTCGTCGCGCAGGGCGGCGACGCGGGCGGTCATGTAGGGGCGGCGCTTGACGACCTCCTGCAGCTGCACGCGCTGCATGCCGTGCAGGATGACGGTGGTGGTCATGTCGGGCATCTCGAAGATGCGCACGATGCGGGCGGCGGTGCCCACGTCGTAGAGGTCGGTCTCGGTGGGGTTCTCCGTCTCGGGCGACTTCTGGCAATGCACGGCAATGGAGATTTCCTTCTTGTAGGCGTCCTTGACGAGCTTCAGGGAGCTGCTGCGCCCGACGGTGACGGGCATGACGACGCCGGGGAAGAGCACCATGTTGCGCACGGGCAGCACGGGCATCGTCTCGCCTTCGGGATCGACGATGTTGAACATGTTCTCCTCGTTGCCCTCGTAGTCGGCAATCATGGCGAACGACTGCTCGTCGTCGTCATCGGCACGGGTGAAGATATCAATGGTATGTCTGCTCATAGGTGATTGGTCTGCGAAATTTCGGCAAAATTACGCCAAAACCCTCGTTCTGCAAAGTAAATTTTATGTTTTTAACCATATTCCTTATAAAAAAAGGAGAAGATGCTTGACGATGTGCCTCCGGCGTGCTATCTTTGCCGTTGCTGAACAGAAAGATTCGTGCCTATGTTAGATGAAGAGAAAATGGTCGTCGTCAAGACCTGCAACGAGCTTTTCGAGGCGGAGCTGGTGGTGGGCCGTCTGAAGGCCGAGGGCATCGCATCGGCCATCCGCGACCGGAGTACGGGCGTCACGATGTACACCTCCCCTTATGCCTTTCCCAGCATCTTCGACGTGGAGGTGCTGGAGCATGACCTCCCCGCCGCACAGGCGGCGCTGGCCGACTGAGAGTGCGGGGGAAACAGGAAGAACGTCCCGGCCGGGGATTTCCGTTTACGTGGCTGCTGAAGTTCCACGGGCTTGAAACTTCAGTTCCAAGTGCTTGAAACTTCAGTTCCAAGTGCTTGGAACTTTCTTTTGCAGAAGGGAATTTCCGGTTTCCACAGGCGTTCTTCCTGTTTCGTCAGGCGGGGGTTAGAGCACCTCGAAGCTGCGGCGGACGAAGTTGGCGAGGGCTTCGCCCTTCAGCATGCCGTTCTGCAGCAGGGCCAGGTCCACGAGCTGGTGGACGGTGGTGTTGCCGGCGGCAAAGGCGCTGAGGATGTCCTCACGCTCGTGGCGGATGGCTTCGATGCGACTCTTCAGGGTCTCCAGCTCGTCTTTCTCGGGGACGGGGATTTCGTCGTCCTTCTTGCCCTTGTGGGCGGCCTCCAGCTCGTCCTGACGGGCGCGCAGGCGGGTGTTCTCCTCCATCAGCGGGCGCAGCCTTTCGCTGCAGGCGCCGTCCTCGGCCTCGAGGATGGACTTCACCAGCCGGTGGTCGGCGTTGACGACGACGGTGTACATGTCGGGCATCTCGCCGTAGAAGCCCATGCCGCTCTCGATGGCGGACATCTCCTTCATGCGGCGCATGTACTCGCTCTGCGTAATCATCACGGGCACGGCGGTCTCGCCCAGGCAGGCGGTCTCCACGTGATACTCCACCTTGTCCTTCTTGGGCATGGAGCTCTCGAAGATGGTGGCGAGGGTGAGGCGCTTGTCGGCATCGACCTCGCGCGTCTCGTCAGCGTCCTTCTCGATGAGGCGCTCCAGCACGTCGGCGTCCACGCGGGCGAAGCGCGTCTTGTCGGACTTGCGCTCCCAGAGGCTCACCATCGCCACGTCCAGCTGGCCGTCCAGCAGCAGCACGTTGTAGCCCTTCGCCTCGGCCGTCTGGATGTAGGTGTACTGCTCCTCGGGGTTGGCGGCGTAGAGATAGACGAGGTTGCCGTTCTTGTCGGTCTGGTTGGACGTGATGAGGGTCTTGTACTCGTCGTAGGTGTAGAACTTCCCCTCGGTGTCCTTGAGGAGGGCGAACTTCTCGGCCTTCTCGTAGAAGTCGTCCTGCGTCAGCATGCCGTAGTTGATGAAGATCTTGAGGTCGTCCCACTTCTCCTCGAACTCCTTGCGGTTGTCCTTGAAGATGGCGCTCAGGCGGTCGCTGACCTTCTTGGTGATGTAGGTGGAGATTTTCTTCACGTTGGCGTCGCTCTGCAGGTAGCTGCGGCTGACGTTCAGCGGGATGTCGGGGCTGTCGATGACGCCGTGCAGCAGGGTGAGGAAGTCGGGCACGATGCCCTCGACGGAGTCGGTGACGAACACCTGGTTGCAGTAGAGCTGTATCTTGTTGCGCTGCAGGTCGATGCTGTTCTTCACGCGGGGGAAGTAGAGGATGCCGGTGAGGTGGAAGGGGTAATCGACGTTAAGGTGAATCCAGAAGAGGGGCTCGTCCGACATGGGATAGAGAGCGCGGTAGAACCCGCGGTAGTCCTCGTCCTTCAGCTCGCTGGGCGTGCGGGTCCACAGGGGGTTTGTGTCGTTGATGATGTTGTCCTCGCCGGTCTCCACCTGCTTGCCGTCCTTCCACTCCTTCTTCTTGCCGAAGGCGATGGGGACGGGCAGGAAGCGGCAGTACTTGCGCAGCAGCCCTTCGAGGCGGCTCTCCTCGAGGAACTCCTTGCAGTCGTCGTCGATGTGGAGCACGATGTCGGTGCCGCGTTCGGCGCGGTCGGCCTCGGTCATGGTGAACTCGGGCGAGCCGTCGCACGTCCACTTTACGGCCTTGGCATCGTCGCGGTACGACTTGGTGATGATATCGACCGACCCCGACACCATGAAGGCGCTGTAGAAGCCCAGGCCGAAGTGGCCTATGATGGCGCCCGCGTCGTTCTTGTATTTCTCCAGGAAGTCGTTGGCGCCGGAGAAGGCAATCTGGTTGATGTACTTGTCAATCTCGTCCTCGGTCATGCCCACGCCGTGGTCGCTGATGGTGATGGTGCCCTTCTTCTTGTCGAGGGCGACGCGGATGGTGAGGTCGCCCAACTCGCCGTTGAAGTCACCCTTCAGCTGAACGGTCTTCAGCTTCTGCGTGGCATCGACGGCGTTCGACACCATCTCGCGCAGGAAAATCTCATGGTCCGAGTAGAGGAACTTTTTGATGACGGGGAAGATGTTCTCTGTCGTAACCCCGATGTTACCTTTTTGCATATTCTTTTTGTTATTCGTTGGTTTCGTTCCTACGGACGCCCGTTTTGTCCGGGGCCGACATCGCCCCGTATGCAAAAAGTCTGCCACACGCGCCGGGGCTGACAAATTGTCGCTCCGTCAAAGGACAACACCACTTCATGACGACCTCTTCCGTTCATTCCACTATAGAAGTGCCGCCTGCTGAGCGGTTTTCTTTTTGACCCGTCACTTGAAGGGATGCTTTTGACGATTACGATTATAGTCTGCAACTCCCCTAACCGTTAATCCCTAACCTTTAACGTTATGCCCGTAGAGTTAAACGTTACGGGCACAACGTTAAACGTTACGGGCACAGAGTTAAACGTTACGAACACAACGTTTGGCAAAAACTGTAAGCAGGCATCCGCAAAAACGTCCAAAAAAGTGACGGGTCAAAAAGAAAACCGCGCAGGAACAGCCACTTTATTATAGGAAAACCTGAAACTACTATCCGGCAGGATGAAATGTTGTTGCTGAAACAGGTTTTTCCGGCCAAAGTTCTTGTTTGTTCGTCGTTTTTTCATTACCTTCGCAGCCGAATTCCTGTCGGATGATGAAAAGAGCGGTTGCTTACTTGCTGACGATACTCGTCTGCACGGCCTTGCCGGCGCAGAGTGTGGGCCTTGTGCTGAGCGGCGGAGGCGCCAAGGGCCTCACGCACATCGGCATCATCCACGCGCTGGAGGACAACGGCGTGCCCATCGACTATGTGGCGGGCACCTCCATGGGCGCCATCGTGGCCTCGCTCTACGCCATGGGCTACTCGCCCCGCGAGATGGTCGATTTCATCGCCTCGCCCGAGTTCCACCGCGCCTACACGGGCACCATCGACGAGAACAACCTCTACTACATCAAGCGTGACGACCCCACGCCCGAGTTCCTCACCGTCCGCGCCAACCTCGCCGCCGACAGCGTCGCCTTCGCCCCCTCGCTGCCCACCAACCTCATCAACCCCGTCTATATGAACCTGATGTTCATGGAGACCTTCGCGCAGCCCACGGCGACCTGCGAGGGCGACTTCGACAAGCTGTTCGTGCCCTTCCGCTGCGTGGCGTCGAACGTCTATGAGAAGCGCCCCCTCATCTTCAGCCACGGCGACCTCGGCAACGCCGTCCGCGCCTCCATGACGTTCCCCTTCGTCTTCAAGCCCATCGAGGTGGACGGCGAGCTGGCCTACGACGGCGGCATATTCAACAACTTCCCCGCCGACGTGATGAGGGACGAGTTCCACCCCGACTTCATCATCGGCAGCGTCGTGGCGTCGGGACAGGAACGGCCCGCGCCCGACGACATCGTGGGCCAGCTCGAGACCATGATTATGGCCCGCACCGAGTATGTCCTGCCCGACACCAACGGCATACTGATGAAGTTCGACCTCAAGGGCGAGGTGAGCCTGCTGGACTTCCACAAGGTGCAGGAGCTGCACGACCTGGGCTACCAGGCCACCATCGACCTCCTCGACAGCATCCGCGGCAAGGTGCCCCGCACCGTCCCCCCCGACACCGTCCGACAGCGGCGCGAGTCCTTCAAGGCCACGTTCCCCGACATCCGCTACCGCAACATCTACGTCCGCGGAGCCACCGACGAACAGCGGCTCTACATCAAGAACGAAATCCGGGGCGACGACGAAGAGTACTTCTCACCCGACGACCTGCGGCAGGCCTACTTCCGCCTGCTGTCCGACAACAGCATCTCCGAAATCCGCCCCACAGCCATCTACAACCCCTTCGACCGCTCGTTCGACCTGCAGCTCGACGTCACCCTCGAGGACAACCTCTCCCTCATGCTGGGCGGCGCGCTCTCCACGGGCAACATCAGCCAGGTCTATTTCGGCTTCTACTTCAACCACCTGGGCCGCCGCTCCACCGAGCTGCTGCTCAACGGACAGCTCGGACGAACCTACAACAACGTCCAGCTGATGGCACGCCTCAACTTCCTCACCGGCGAGATGCCCGTCTCCGTCCGCGCCCTCGGCGCCTACTCCACCATCGACTACTACAAGCAGGACTACCTCTTCGCCGGCTCGTCCGAACCGTCGCTCAACCGCGAGCGCGAGTCGTTCTTCAAGCTCAAGTGCGCCCTGCCCTTCCTCTCGCAGCAGAAGGCCGAGTTCGGCATCGGCGTGGGACGCATCATCGACACCTACGTCCCCGGCGGCACCCTCGACCTGCTGAACCCCCTCTACAGCTCGAACGACTACATGCTCTTCGGCGGCTCGGTGTTCTTCGGGCAGAACTCGCTCAACAGCCCGCAGTACGCCACCAAGGGCCGCGCACAGTACGTCCTGGCGCAGGTCTTCTCCGGCACCAACACCTACACGCCCGCCGACCCCGCGCGCGGCCTCTCGGCCCTGCAGCCGCCCATCGACATCTCACGCGTCAGCTGGCTGCAAGTCATCTTCAAGGACCACCGCTACATGCCCCTCTCCGACAAACTCACCCTGGGCACCTACGCCGAGGCCTTCTACTCGTCGCGCAACCTGGCGCAGAACTTCACCGCCACCCTCATGCAGGCCAACGCCTTCACGCCCACCGCATCCTCCACCTTCACCTACAACAGCTTCTTCCGCTCCAACAAATACGTTGCCCTCGGCCTCATCCCCGTCTATAACCTCTCCGGCATCTTCTCCGTCCGCCTCGAAGGCTATGCCTTCCTCCCCCTCCGCCCCATCCTGCAGGACAACAACTACCGCCCCTTCTACGGCCCCTACTTCAGCCGCCTCGGCCACATCGAGGAGCTCTCCATCGTCGGACGCTTCTCCACCGTCGTCGCCAGCGCCTACCTCTCGCTCAACAACTCCCCCCAGAATCCCTGGGGCATCGGACTCACCGTCGGCTGGCAGCTCTTCAACACCCGCTTCATCGAGCGATAGCACTTTTTTTGAAAAAACTTCCCAAAACGTTTGCACAATCCAAAAAAGCACCGTACCTTTGCACCGCTTTTCGAGAAGAAAGCACGGCTCCTTAGCTCAATTGAATAGAGCATCTGACTACGGATCAGAAGGTTATAGGTTTGAATCCTATAGGAGTCACACCAGAATGAGACGAAGCGACCTTCGCCTCATTTTCTTTTTCCCTGCTGACCTGTTGTCTTTGACTTGTGGACTCGGAAACTACTGAAAAAAAACCGCACCCTATTGGGTACGGTTTTTCTTTTCAGTAGGGACGATCGGGCTCGAACCGATGACCTCTGCAATGTGACTGCAGCGCTCTTAACCAGCTGGGCTACGCCCCTATCAATCTGTTCCGGCTGCAAAAGTACGGCGTTTTTTTTATTCCTGCAACCTTTTCCCGAAAAAAATGCAATCAAATCCAAAAAACTTGTCATATTTCGGGAATTCAAATAGAATACTTGGGGGAAAGTGAACGTACAGGACATCAGTTTTTCACCCAGGTAAGGCGTTCCCAAAGGGGACGGGGGATGAGGTGCCATAAGAGGACGAGGAGGCGGAAGCGCCAGTCGAAGGTGATGATGCGGCGCCCTCGTCGCAGGCCGTGGACGATGTGGTCGGCAGCTTTGGCGCGAGAGATGAGCATGGGGTAATGATGGCTCTCATGGCGGCATCAGCGGCGGACGGTGATGTGGATGCAGTTTTCGCCGCGCTCGAAGATGGCGAAGCAACGTCTCTCGGCTCGCAGACGGGTGACGATGGCGACAAGGATGTTAGTGAGCGTCTCGGGGTCGGCATAGACGATGCCGGCCACGTCGTGCGGGTCGCGGACGGCTGTCATCCATTCGTCGGCATTGGCCATACGGTAGAAGCGCTCGTAGGAAAGGTCGAAGGTGGTGGCGAAGCAATGGGTGGAGTTGGGTACGGCATTGCGGTTACCCGAGGCGCGCAGGCGGGCCACATCCTCCACGGTGCGCAGCACGGAGGTGACGATAATGCGATAGTCGCCGAGCCCGGCAGCCCGCACGCTGTCGCGGAACGACACGCCAATGTCCTTGACGAGGGCTTCGGCAGCGGCAGTCAGGAAGGGGATGGAGTATTCGAGCGAATCGACGGTGTAGGCATCACAACTCTCTATGAACGTGAGCCCGGCCGTTGCCGCCTCAGCCCCCTCGCGCGTCTCAAGCGGCGTGCGAAGGCCAAAGCGCTTGGCGGCCTCCAGCTGCACGGCGTTGCGGTCGTTCAGCACCGCCGCATGGCGCGCCTGCATGTCGGGGTTAGGCTCCCAATGCAGCGTATCGACCGTGCAGAGCGAGTCGGGCACGAATTGCGCCGCACACAACGAAAGATGAAAAACGAAGATTGAAAGTAGGACGCTCCGCTTCATTTTTCATTTTGTCTTATTGAATTGTGAAGGCATAGACGCAGAAGGTATTGGGGGCGATGCGGCCGTGCATGACATTGCCCTCGATACGCTGCTGGAAGGTGCGGGGCAGCACGGCAGCGGGATTCTGTACGGTGTTCTCCAAGTCGGGGTCGTCGCTATGGAAGACGATGTGCTCGCCATCGACGAGCGTCTGCTTCTTCTTCAGCCCGTTGAAGGTAAGGTCGAAGCGGCGGGACTCGGCGGCTGTGTTCACCACCTTCACAATCACCTGGTTCTTCTCCTTGTCCCATACGGCGGAGGCGAAGAGGCCGTCCTGATCATCGTTGCCGGCTACGGCCTTGCCGTTCTCGGTGAGTGTGAGGACGTTGGTGCCGCGGTAGGTGCTGTAGAGCTGCTGCACGTAGTAGCTGCAGGTGCGGACGCTGCGCAGATTGTCATACCAGATGAGGTCGGGGCGCCACTGCCAGCCCTCGACGTGGGCGAACAGCGGAGCGTAGGTGGCCATATAGACGACGTCGGCATTGCGCTCGAGGCCGGTCATGAAGGCTGCCTCCATGAGCGAGGCGTTGAAGTGGTTGTACTTCTTGCCGCGTCCGTGGCAGGCATATTCGCCGGCAAACACCTTCGGGCCCTTGCGGTCGTAGGTGTCGTAGCGGTTGGCATGGCTGATGAACCAGCTCTCGGGGGCGTAGTAGTGCTCATCGACGAGGTCGGCCTTCAGGCGGCGCATCTCGGGCCAGAGGAAGTCGAACTGCTCGCCGCTGTTGTAGGGGCCGGCGGTGCCGATGATGTTGATTTCGGGGTGTTCCTTGCGCAGGGCGGCGATGAAGGGCTCCACGTGGTCGATGTACTCCTGCCCCCACTGCTCGTTGCCGACGGCGAGGAACTTCAGGCCGAAGGGTTCGGGGTGGCCCATGTCGGCACGCACCTTGCCCCACTTCGTATCGACGCTGCCGTTGGCAAACTCAATGAGGTCGAGGGCATCCTGCACATAGGGCTGCAGCTCGTCCACGGGGACGTGGGCGTTCTCCTCGGGACGGTTCTGGAACTGGCAGGCGAGGCCGCAGCTGACGACGGGCAGAGGGGCCGCACCGATGGCCTCGGAGAGGCAGAAGAACTCGTAGAAGCCGAGGCCGTAGGTCTGGAAGTAGTCGGGGAAGAAGCGGTAGTCGAAGGTGTAGTGCCAGCGGTTCTCGTTCAGCGGACGGTTCTCGGCCGGACCGACGGTGTTCTTCCAGTTGTAGCGTGTGGCGAGGTCGGTACCCTCGACGATGCAGCCGCCGGGGAAGCGGAAGACGCCGGGATGGAGGTCGGCCAGCGCCTGCACGAGGTCGCTCCGGAGGATGCCGCGCCAGGCGTCGGCGGGGAAGAGGCTGACATGCTCCAGATCGACGCTGTTCCTGCCCACGAGGAAGATGCGCAGCTGTGCCTTCGGATGGGTGAGGGGCGACTCGATGGCTACCTCGTACTTCTTCCACTCGCTGCCTTCGAAGGTAATCTCCTTCTCGGCAAACTGCTGCCGCTCGCCCATGGTGCCAGGGATGGCCAACTGCACGCGCACCTTGGCGCTGCGCGTGCCTGCGGGGACACGCGCCCACACGGAGAAGTTGTAGGTCTTGCCCTTCTCGACGCCGATGCCGAAGAAGCCTTCGTTGATGAGCGCCGTGAACTTGTCGTGGTGTCCGCTGTCGCTGAGACGCACATAGTTGGGGTTACGGTCGAACGGCCCGTCGCCCCCGCGCAGCTCCACGTTGCCGGCCACCTGCCAGCCGGTGAAAGCGTAGGGGAAGTCGAACGAGCGGTTCTTCACCAGCTCGGCATAGAGACCGCCGTCGGCGCCATAGTTGATATCCTCGAAGAAGATGCCGTACATGGTGGGCTGGATGGGAGCACCCACCTTCCGCAGGTTCACCTGATAGTTGTGCACGGGCTGCGAATTTCCGTCGGCACCGCCGGGCTGGGCCGACGCGGCTGCCGCACACAGCAGCGCGGCAAGGACAAGGGTTGAGGTCTTTTTCATTTGCAATCTGAATGGGTTATGTTTTTTCTTTTCCGGTTTTGAGGGGACAAATATACGCATTTCCTTTTAAATATGCGTGTAAAAGGCAGAAAAAAGCACGGCGTGCACATTTTTCTTCTCCTTTTGGCCGATTATTCAATAATTGTACTTATCTTTGTTGGCTCATTGCAGACACTACACACATAACAAAAGCATAAAAATCTGAAATGAAACGAACCATCATCATCACCGGCGGTGCCGGGTTCATCGGCAGCCACGTCGTCCGCCTCTTCGTGAACAAGTATCCCGAGTACCACATCATCAACGTCGATAAGCTGACGTATGCCGGCAACCTGACCAACCTGAAGGACGTGGAGGACAGGCCCAACTACACCTTCGTGCGTGCCGACATCTGCGACTTCGACACCATCTACGCCCTCATGCAGCGCGAGCACGTCGATGGCATCATCCACCTCGCCGCCGAGAGCCATGTGGACCGCAGCATCAAGGATCCCTTCACCTTCGCCAAGACCAACGTCATGGGCACGCTGTCGCTCCTCCAGGCGGCCAAGCTCTACTGGGAGAGCCTGCCTGAGGGCTACGAGGGCAAGCGCTTCTACCACATCTCGACCGACGAGGTCTATGGCGCCCTGCAGATGACGCACCCCGAGGGCATCCGCCCCCCCTTCACCACCCGTGCCAGCAGCGCCGGACACCATCTGGCCTACGGCGAGCAGTTCTTCACCGAAGACCTCAAGTACCAGCCGCACAGCCCCTACAGCGCCGCCAAGGCATCGAGCGACCACTTCGTCCGCGCCTACCACGACACCTACGGCCTGCCCACCATCGTGACGAACTGCTCGAACAACTACGGTCCCTACCAGTTCCCCGAGAAGCTCATCCCGCTCTTCATCAACAACATCCGCCACCGCCGTCCGCTGCCCGTCTATGGCAAGGGCGAAAACGTGCGCGACTGGCTCTACGTCGAAGACCACGCCCGCGCCATCGACGTCATCTTCCACCGCGGCACCGTCGCCGAGACGTACAACATCGGCGGCTTCAACGAATGGAAGAACATCGACATCATCCGCGTGCTCATCGCCACCACCGACCGCCTGCTGGGCCGCCCCGAGGGTGCCGACGACGACCTCATCACCTACGTCACCGACCGCGCCGGACACGATCTCCGCTACGCCATCGACAGCAGCAAGCTGCAGCGCGAACTCGGCTGGGAACCCAGCCTGCAGTTCGAGGAGGGCATCGAGAAGACCGTCCGCTGGTATCTCGACAATCAGGAGTGGATGGACAACGTCACCAGCGGCGACTACCAGAAGTACTACGACGACATGTACAAGAACCGGTAATCTCGCGCCGCTTGGGGCAATATAATTAAGAATTACCCCCTGTTTCAAGCGCTTGAAACTCAATTATCGTTATATCGCCCCCAAATAACCAAACAGTCCAATCGCAAATAAATAGTAAATCGTAAATCGTCAAATAGTAAATTAAATAATATGCTGACCCACGACAACCACCTCTACATTGCCCACTGCGACGACGGCGCCATCAACCTCTGCGGCAAGATGGCCAACCGCCACGGCCTCGTGGCCGGCGCCACCGGTACCGGCAAGACCGTCACCCTGCAGGTGCTGGCCGAGACCTTCTGCCAGGCCGGCGTGCCCTGCTTCATGGCCGACATGAAGGGCGACCTGAGCGGCATCAGCCGCCCGGGCGCCATGAGCTCCTTCATCGAGAAACGCTGCCCCGAGTTCGGCATCGAGAACCCGCAGTTCGAAGGCTGCCCCGTGCGCTTCTACGACGTCTTCGGCCAGCAGGGACACCCCATGCGCACCACCATCAGCAACATGGGCCCCCAGCTGCTGGCCCGCCTGCTCGACCTCAACGAGACGCAGACCGGCGTGCTCAACATCGTCTTCCGCATCGCCGACGACCGCGGCCTGCTGCTCATCGACATCAAGGACCTCCGCTCGATGCTCAACTACGTCAGCGAGCACCACAAGGAGTACACCTCCAAATACGGCATGATGACCAGCGCCAGCATCGGCGCCATCCAGCGCGCCCTCCTCAGCCTCGAGGACCAGGGCGGCAACATCTTCTTCGCCGAGCCCTCGTTCGACATCTTCGACCTCCTGGCCGTCGAGGGAGGACGGGGCGTGATGAGTGTCCTCGCTGCCGACAAGCTGATGCTCAACCCCAAGCTCTACAGCACCTTCCTGCTCTGGCTGCTCAGCGACCTTTACGCCCAGCTGCCCGAGGTGGGCGACATGGAGCTGCCGCGCCTCGTATTCTTCTTCGACGAGGCCCACATGCTCTTCACCGACACCAGCAAGGCCCTCGTGGAGAAAATCGAGCAGGTCATCCGCCTCATCCGCTCAAAGGGCGTCGGCGTCTATTTCGTCACCCAGTACCCCACCGACCTGCCCGAGAACATCCTCGGCCAGCTGGGCAACCGCGTGCAGCACGCCCTCCGCGCCTACACGCCGAAGGACCAGAAGGCCGTCAAGGTGTCGGCCGACACGTTCCGCCCCAATCCCAAGTTCGACACCTCCCAGGCCATCACCCAGCTCGGCACGGGCGAGGCGCTCGTCTCCTTCCTCGACGAGAAGGGCATCCCGGGCATGGTGCAGCGTGCCAAGATACTCTTCCCGCTCAGCCAGATTGGCGCCATCAGCTCCAGCGAGCGTGAGATGATTATCAACCGCAGCCGCATCTACGGCAAGTACGACAAGATGATCGACCGCGAGAGCGCCTTCGAGGTCCTGCTTGCCGAAAGCGAAGCCGCCGCGCGGGCAGCCGAAGCCGCTGCCGCCCAGGCCGAAGCCGAGCGCCGGGCCGTCGAGGCCAGCACGCGCGAGAGCGGCCAGGTCAGCACGCGCAGCAGCCGCGGCGGGACAACTGCCAAGGTCAGCAAGAAATCGTCGTCCGGCAGCAAAAGCATCGGCAAGGTGGTAGCCGGCGCCCTCGTCACCAGCGCCACCGCTGCCGTGGGCAGCGCCATCGGCAAGGAGGTAAAGAAGGCCGTGGGCGGCAAGTCCAAGAGCGGAAGCGTGCAGAAGACCGCCGGCAACGCCATCGGCAACGCCGCCAGCTCAGCCACACGCAGCATCCTACGCTCCATCCTCGGCAACCTCATCAAATGATTATTTGCTTATTTGCCTATCAAAAAAAGGGAGGGACGTCCCTCCCTTTTTCTCATCCGATGCAGTTCATCCGTTGTTGCGGATTGCAAATCCGCCCGAACGGCGAGCGAAGCGTTAAACGCTGACAACACAGAGTTAAACGCTGACGATGCAGAGTTAAACGCTGACGATGCAGAGTTAAACGCTGACGACGCAGAGTTAAACGCTGCATATTCTTCCAATCGCAACAGGCCACTGGCCGTTTGTCGGATGACTGCGGATAATCTTTCACTTTTATAGGAACAGAGGGGCTCTTAGATAGGGTTCACCCCAGAACAGACGGAGCAGCGAGAGCCATCAAGCTTGCTTGGATGGCCGAGTCGTGACGGACGAAGAAGAATTCAAAAGCAAAAAAAACACGTTTTTCTTGCTTTTCCTCTCGGCTTGCACTATCTTTAACTTTGTTTTAGATAGGCTGCGCCTCGGAAAAAGCAAAAAATACACGTTTTTCTTGCTTTTCCTCTCGGCTTGCACTATCTTTGTACCCTTGTTTACGAAGAAGAAAAGAATAATTATTATAACTTTTTTATTAACAATCAGTAAAGACTATGGCAAATAGTAAAGAGAGACTGTTCGCTGAGTTTGCGCCGACCACCACCGAGGAGTGGATGGAGAAAATCACCGTCGATTTGAAAGGTGCCGACTTTGCGAAGAAACTCGTTTGGCGCACAAACGAGGGATTCAATGTACAGCCATTCTATCGGTTGGAAGACATCGAGGGGCTGGCTACCACGAAAGCACTGCCGGGCGAATTCCCCTACGTCCGCGGTACCAAGAAAGACAACAACGTGTGGTTCGTCCGCCAGAACATCGAGGTGACGTGCCCAAAGGAGGCCAACGAGAAGGCCCTCTACGTGCTGGAGCGCGGCGTGGATTCGCTGGGCTTCCACTTCAAGGGTAAGGACGTCAGCCCCGAGTTCATCGAAACGCTACTGGACGGCATCGTGTGCACAGCCGTGGAGCTGAACTTCAAGACCTGTGGCAAGCGCGCCGTCGAGCTGGCCGAAATCCTGAAGGCCTATTTCACCAAGAAGGGCTACGACCTGAAGGAGGTGAAGGGCTCCATAAACTTCGACCCGCTGAACAAGATTATCAGCAAAGGCAAGGAGGTGGGTGACTTCACAGCGACGCTGAAGGCCGTCGTGGAGGCCTGCGAGGAGATGCCGGGCTTCCGCCCCGTGGCCGTCAATGCCGTGAACCTCTGCAACGCCGGTGCCTACATCTACCAGGAGCTAGGCTATGCGCTGGCCTGGGGCAACGAGTACCTGCACCTGCTGACCGAAGCCGGCGTCCCCGCCGACAAGGCCGCACGCGCCATCAAATTCAACTTCGGCATCAGTGGCAACTACTTCTTCGAAATCGCGAAGTTCCGCGCCGCCCGCATGCTGTGGGCTCAGATTGTGAAGCAGTATGAGCCGAAGTGTGACTGCGCCTGCAAGATGGTGGCTCACGCCGAGACCAGCACGTTCAACATGACGGTGTTCGACGCCCACGTGAACCTGCTTCGCAGCCAGACGGAAGCCATGAGCGCCGCCATCGCCGGCGTCGACTCCATCACCGTCTGCCCCTTTGACAAGACTTACGAGACCCCCGACGCCTTCAGCGAGCGCCTGGCACGCAACCAGCAGCTGCTGCTCAAGGAAGAGAGCCACATGGACAAGATCGTCGACCCGTCGGCCGGCAGCTACTACATCGAGACGCTCACCAACAACCTCGCCAAAGAGGGTTGGAAGCTGTTCCTCGCTGTTGAAGAGGACGGTGGTTTCCTCGCCCAGGCCAAAGCCAATAAGATTCAGGAAGCCGTCAACGCCAGCGGCAAGGCCCGTCACGAGGCCGTCAGCAAGCGCAAGGAAATCCTGCTGGGCACCAACCAATACCCCAACTTCAACGAGCTGGCTAACGGCAAGGAGCCCGTCAGCCCGTGCTGCTGCAGCTGCGCCGATGAGGCTCCCGCCTACGAGAAGCTCGACTTCCACCGCGCCGCCAGCGACTTCGAGGCCCTGCGCCTGCAGACCGAGAAGAGCGGCCGCCGTCCCAAGGCGTTCATGCTCACCATCGGCAACCTCGCCATGCGCCAGGCCCGCGCCCAGTTCTCGTGCAACTTCCTCGCCTGCGCCGGCTATCAGGTCATCGACAACCTCGGCTTCAAGACCGTCGAAGAGGGCGTTGACGCTGCGCTGAAGGCCGAGGCCGACATCGTGGTGCTCTGCTCGAGCGACGACGAGTATGCCGAGTATGCCATCCCCGCTTTCCAGTACCTGAACGGAAGGGCCATGTTCATCGTGGCCGGTGCCCCCGCCTGCATGGACGACCTCAAGGCCGCCGGCATCGAGCACTTCATCCATGTCCGCTGCAACGTGCTGGACACGCTGAAGAACTTCAACGCTATTCTGAACATCAAATAATGAGGAGGACTGAGCTATGAGAAAAAATTTCAAAGATATCGATATCTGTGCCGGTTTCACCGCTCAGAATGGTGCCGAATGGCAAAAGGAGAATCACATCGAGGCTAACTGGCGCACGCCTGAGCTCATCGACGTGAAGCCCGTCTATACAAAGGAAGACCTCGAGGGCATGGAGCATCTGAACTATGCCGCCGGCATCGCCCCCAACCTCCGTGGCCCCTACTCAACGATGTACGTCATGCGTCCTTGGACTATCCGCCAGTACGCCGGTTTCTCGACGGCTGAGGAGTCCAACGCCTTCTACCGCCGCAACCTCGCCTCAGGCCAGAAGGGTCTGTCGGTCGCTTTCGACCTCCCCACCCACCGCGGCTACGACCCCGACCACGAGCGCGTCGTCGGCGACGTAGGCAAGGCCGGTGTCTCCATCTGCTCGCTGGAGAACATGAAGGTGCTCTTCGACGGCATCCCCCTGAACAAGATGTCCGTCTCGATGACGATGAACGGTGCCGTGCTGCCCGTCCTCGCCTTCTACATCAACGCCGGCCTTGAGCAGGGTGCCAAGCTGGAGGAGATGGCCGGGACCATCCAGAACGACATCCTCAAGGAGTTCATGGTGCGTAACACCTACATCTATCCGCCCGCGTTCTCCATGAAGATTATCTCCGACATCTTCGAATACACCTCGAAGAACATGCCGAAGTTCAACAGCATCTCCATCTCCGGCTACCACATGCAGGAGGCTGGTGCTACAGCCGACATCGAACTGGCCTACACGCTGTCCGACGGTCTGGAGTACCTCCGTGCCGGCGTCAAGGCTGGCATGAGCGTCGATGCCTTCGCTCCCCGCCTCTCGTTCTTCTGGGCCATCGGCATGAACCACTTCATGGAGATTGCCAAGATGCGCGCCGCCCGTATGCTCTGGGCAAAGATTGTCCACAGCTTCGACCCGAAGAACCCGAAGTCACTCGCCCTGCGTACCCACTCGCAGACGTCTGGCTGGAGCCTCACCGAGCAGGACCCCTTCAACAACGTGGGCCGTACCTGCATCGAGGCCATGGCCGCCGCCCTGGGCCACACCCAGAGCCTCCACACCAACGCCCTCGACGAGGCCATCGCCCTGCCGACGGACTTTAGCGCACGCATCGCCCGCAACACCCAAATCTACATCCAGGAAGAGACCTACGTCTGCAAGAACGTTGACCCGTGGGGCGGCAGCTACTACGTAGAGAGCCTCACCAACGAGCTCGCCCACAAGGCCTGGGAGCACATCCAGGAGATCGAGAAGCTGGGCGGCATGGCTAAGGCCATCGAGACCGGACTGCCCAAGATGCGCATCGAGGAGGCTTCTGCCCGTACGCAGGCTCGCATCGACAGCGGCGTGCAGACCATCGTCGGCACCAACAAGTACCGTCTGGAGAAGGAAGACCCCATCGACATCCTCGAAGTCGACAACACCGCCGTGCGTCTTGAGCAGATAGAAGGGCTCAAGAAGCTGCGTGCCGAGCGCGACGAGGCTGCCTGCAAGGCCGCCCTCGCCGAGATTACGAAGTGCGTCAAGGAGTTCAACGACGGCAAGCGCAGCGAGAACAACCTGCTCGACCTCGCCGTCAAGGCCGCCGGCCTGCGTTGCACACTGGGCGAAATCAGCGATGCCTGCGAAGCCGTTGTGGGCCGCTACAATGCCATCATCAGAACCATTTCAGGAGTGTACAGTTCAGAAACCAAGAAGGACAGCGAGTACCAGCGTGCTTGCGCCCTCACCGAAGAGTTTGCAAAGCGCAACGGCCGCCGTCCGCGCATCATGATTGCCAAGATGGGTCAGGACGGCCACGACCGCGGTGCCAAGGTTGTCGCCACCGGATATGCCGACTGCGGCTTCGACGTGGACATGGGCCCCCTGTTCCAGACGCCCGCCGAGAGCGCCAAGCAGGCTGTGGAGAACGACGTGGACGTGCTCGGCGTCAGCTCGCTGGCTGCCGGCCACAAGACGCTCATCCCGCAGGTCATCGAGGAGCTGAAGAAACTCGGCCGCGAGGACATCATGATTATCGCCGGCGGTGTCATCCCCGCCCAGGACTATGACTTCCTCTACAAGGCCGGCGTCGCCGCCGTCTTCGGACCCGGCTCCAACGTCTGCACCTCCGCCGCAAAGATTTGCGAGCTCCTGATGGAGGAATAAACTCTTTTTTAGTTAAGAGTTAAGAGTTAAGAAAAAAAGTCCTGTATGCGGCCAGGCTTACAGAGCTATTTTTCTTAACTCTTAACTTTTAATTCTTAACTATGCCCTAAAATGCCCTCCCCTTATCTGCAAGTTGACCACCTGACGAAGTCCTTCGGCGAGCATGTGCTCTTCGAGGACATCTCGTTTGGTGTGGCACAGGGGCAACGCATCGGCCTCATCGCCAAGAACGGCACAGGCAAAAGCACGCTGCTCGACATCCTTGCCGGTGTGGAGAGCTACGACAGCGGCTCCATAGTCTATCGGGGCGGGCTACACATCGGCTACCTCCGCCAGACACCCACGTTCCCTTCGGGAAAGACCATCGCCGACCTCTGCCCGGCGCACGAAGAGGAAGCACTGCTCCATCTCATGGGCATTACCGACATGTCACTCCTCGCCGACCAACTCTCCGGCGGACAGCAGAAGCGCGTGGCGTTGGCACAGGTGCTTGTCGAGAAGCCCGATTTCCTCATCCTCGACGAACCCACCAACCACCTCGACCTCTCCACCATCGAATGGCTCGAGGGCGAGCTCTCGCACAGCAGCTCCACGCTGCTCATGGTCACCCACGACCGATACTTCCTCGACCGCGTCTGCTCGGTCATCATGGAATTGGACAACAATACCGTCTATACCTACGAGGGCAATTACTCCTATTATCTGGCGAAGCGTCAGGAGCGTATCGACGCCCTAAACGCCGAGATTGCCCGCGCCAACAACCTCTACCGCACCGAACTCGACTGGATGCGCCGCATGCCCTGCGCCCGAGGGCACAAGGCCCGCTACCGCCAGGAGGCTTTTTATGAGCTGGAGAAAAAAGCCCACCAGGCCATCCGTGATGAGCGCGTGGAACTGCGCACCCAAGCCGGTTACATCGGCAACAAGATTATTGAGCTCCATGACGTCTCCTTCTCCTATATTATTAATAAGGAAAAACCATATATTAAAAAGGAAGAAGCGCCGCTGCTTTCCCACTTCACCTACACGTTCTCCCGCTACGAGAAGCTGGGCATCGTGGGTGACAACGGCACAGGCAAGACCACCTTCCTCCGCCTGCTGCTGGGCGAACTCTCTCCCACCTCAGGCACCATCGAAGTCGGCGCCACCGTCCGCTTCGGCTACTACAGCCAGCAGGGCATCGACGTTAGCGGGCAGAAAAAGGTCATCGACGTCGTGCGCGACATTGCCGACTACATCCCCATGAGCGACGGCTCGACCCTCTCCGCCTCGCAGCTCCTGCAGAACTTCCTCTTCACGCCCAAGAAGCAGTACGACTACGTCCACAAGCTCAGTGGAGGCGAACGACGACGCCTCTACCTCTGCACCGTGCTCATGCGGAACCCCAACTTCCTCATCCTCGACGAGCCCACCAACGACCTCGACATCCTTACCCTGCAAATCCTTGAGGAATACCTCCGCTCCTGGAAAGGGTGCCTCATCGTCGTCAGCCACGACCGCTACTTCATGGACAAGATGGTCGATCACCTTCTCGTCTTTGACGGCACAGGCGCCGTCCGCGACTTCCCCGGCAACTACAGCCAGTACAGGGAAGAGAATACGGACAAGATGACAAATAAAAGAACCATAGGCTATCAGGCCAACAGACCAGCAGAAAAATGCGTCACAAAGGGAGAGCCGTCATCTGATAGTCAAAAGCCAGACAAGCCTCGCCGCATGACCTTCAAGGAACGTCGCGAATTTGAACAGCTCGACACCGACATCGCCGCTCTCGAAATGGAGAAGAAACAACTGGAGGAAGCCCTCTGCAGTGGCACACTCAGCGTCGAAGCCCTCACCGCCGTCTCCAAGCGCCTACCCCTCCTCACCACCGAACTCGACGAGAAGTCCATGCGCTGGCTCGAACTCAGCGAACTAAGCTGACGTCACATCCCCTCCCCTAATCACCTCAATATCCGTAAAACAGAAAGACCTATGAAGAAACAAGCCTCCCGCACAACGAGAAAACAATTTGTACAACGCTCGTATCACTCGCTGTGAAGGCTCATAGTGCCAACAGCTTTTCGCAGCTGTAAGCCACCCGTCAATCTGGAAATGACTGGCAAAGCAAAATTCCAAGCCCGTGGAACTGCAAATCCACGGGCTTGAATCTACAATTCCAAGCGCTTGGAATTGAATTATACTAGTGCGTTTTTGAAGATTGAAGGCTGAAACTTGGAACTTGAATCTTGAAACATCAATTCAGCACTCAGAAACAGGTGGAGATGCCGACGTTGATGAACGAGAAGCCGTCGAAGCCCACTTCGGCCACGGCGCCGAGGTTGGGCGTGAACCAGTAGCGGCAGCCCACTTGCAGGCCGGGCATCATGCGGCGGCGCCACGTGTCGGGGGTGCGGATATCGCCATCCTTTGTAACGGCACGCTTGCCGGTGAGCTTGTCGATGTAGCTGACGTGTGTATGCTCCATGCCAAGGGAGAGGGTGGCGTAGGTATCGACATGGTCGGAGTGCATACCGAAGAACTGGCCGAAGATGTCGTAGTGCAACGTGCCGCGGAGGGCATACATGATGTCGCCATAGGTATAGTAGAAGGCGGGGAAGTTGGCCGTGCGGCGATAGTGGCGGTAGCCGAGCTGTCCGCCGACGCCGAGACAGAGGCTCTCCACGTCGAAGAAATCTTCGAACAGCTCATACTCGTAGGCGAGGCTCATGGTGGGGGTTCCGGCATCAGGACTCGACACCCCGTTGTCGCCCAGACGCAGGGTGATGACATTGAGCCCTTCGAGCACCTGTGCCGAGGCTCCAGCAGCAAGCAGGAGCATAAAAAGGGAAAGGACAATTCGTTTCATAAAAGAATGAAGATATTTACTATTTAACGATTTACTATTTACTATTTAGGAGTACAGGGGTTCAGGAGTTCAGGAGTTCAGACAATAGTTCTGCAAACGAAAGCCAGCATACAGGACATTCGTCTGAACGGACGGAGCAGCGAGAGCCAACAAGCTTGTTTGATTGGCCGAGTCGCGACGGACGAAGGCAAAGCCAACTCCTGAACTACTGAATTCCTGAACTCCTAACATTTTTTCTTAACTCTTAATTCTTAACTCTTAACTAAATAGCAATTTCTAGTTGCGCCGAAGGCGCGCGACGGCTTCGCGAATACGGCGAAGCGCTTCGCGGATGTTATCGTCGGAGGTGGCATAGCTGAGGCGGATGCAGTCGGGTGCGCCGAAACTGTCGCCGCCCACACAGGCCACGTGGGCCACGTCGAGCAGATAGAGGGCGAGGTCGTCGGCGGTGCGGATGACACGCTGGCCGTCCGTCTTGCCGAACAGGGCGCTACACTTGGGGAAGAGGTAGAAGGCACCCTGCGGACGGTTGACCTCGAAGCCGGGAACATCCTCGGCGAGGCTGACGATAAGGTCACGACGGCGCTGGAAAGCCTGGCGCATCTCCTCCACGGGCTGCTGCGGGCCGGTGTAGGCGGCTTCGGCAGCCTTTTGCGACACAGAGCACGGACCGCTGGTGTACTGCCCCTGCAGTTTGCTCACGGCCTTGATGACGTTTTCAGGACCGGCGGCGAAACCGATGCGCCAGCCCGTCATGGCGTAGGCCTTGGAGACGCCGTTGATGATGATGGAGCGCTCGCGAACAGCGTCGAACTGGGCGATGCTCTCGTGACGTCCCATATAGTTGATGTGCTCGTAAATCTCGTCAGCGATAATCCACACCTGCCCGTGGCGAGCAAGGACGTCGGCGAGACCTGCGAGCTCATCCTTCGCATAGACGGAGCCGGTGGGGTTGCTGGGCGAGCAGAGGATGATGGCCTTAGTGCGAGGGGTGATGGCAGCCTCGAGCTGGGCGGGGGTTATCTTGAAGTCGTTCCCGATGCCGGCGGTGACGAAGACGGGGGTGCCGTCGGCCATGAGCACCATTTCGGGATAGCTGACCCAGTAGGGGGCGGGGACGATGACTTCGTCGCCCTGGCCGACAAGGGCCATCAGCACACCGGCTACGCTCTGCTTGGCGCCATTGGAAACGACAATCTGCGCAGGGCAATAGTCAAGGCCATTCTCGTTCTTCAGCTTGGCACAAATGGCCTCGCGCAGGGCAGGATAGCCGGGCACGGGGCTATAGCGGCTCCAGTTGTCCTCCACGGCACGGATGGCAGCTGCCTTGATGTGGTCGGGAGTGTTGAAGTCGGGTTCGCCGACACTCATATTGATAACATCGACGCCTTGCGCTTTCAGTTCGGCACTGCGGGCAGACATGGCCAGCGTGGCGGAGGGATGGAGTCGGTTGACTCGGTCGGAAAGGATGTTCATGACAACTTTGTTGATAATTAAGAATCAGAAATATTACTTCTATACCAGTTTTCTATCGAGGAATATCTGCTGCAACTCGTCATTAGTCTGCATGACCCGTTCGAGGTTCCTCCCCCGGCGACGGGTGAAGAACCATGCCCGCAGCCAGAGCAGCCCCCCTATGGGGATGAGGACAGCAGTCACGATGGAAGGCCAGCCTGGAGGCAGAGGGCAGACGTGGTCGTGCGTGCCGAAGAGGGGGTAGTCATTGATCTTGTTAATGACGTAGGCGTCGCGACTGTTGCCCAGCGTATCGACAATCCCTTCAAGCTGTTCGGCAATCTCTTCGAGTTGCCCGTCGCGGTGGACGTCACCTGCGAAGAACTTCACATAGTGCGGCGGGCGGCGGGGGTTCTGCCCGTCGAGCCACTGGCGGCAGGCGGCCGAGAGGTCGTTCAGGCGAAGGGCACAGAGGGCATAGTCGGGGTCGTGGATGATGACTTCCTTGCCGCTCACATGCCGCTCGTCGGGACGCGCCAACAGCCAGCGGAAGGCTGCCTTGTAGGCATCGGCGTTGAAGACCGTGCTGTCGCGGTTGGCCTTGATGGTAAAGAACGCCCCCATGGGCGCCAGCACAATGGTGCTGAGCCAGCGGCCGAACCACACCGTCATCTCGCCTTCGCGGGAGAGCTTGGCTCCGTTGGAGTCGAGGATATAGTAGATGATGAAGATGAGCACCGACACCAGTATGGAGACTCCCAGCCCGCCCTTGCGGATGATAGCACCCAGCGGCGCGCCGATGAAGAAGAACACCATGCAGGCCAGTGAGAGCACTATCTTGTTCCACCACTCGATGCGATGCTTGCGAATGTTTTTGTCGGCCAGATAGACCGAACGCTTCTTCAGCGTGGTCTCAGAGTGCATATTCTCGATCTTCGACTTTTCCGACGTGCGCCAGCGCAGCTGCTGGTCGCGGGTAGCGGAGAAATAGACGCTGTCCATGTTGAGGCGTGTGATGTGCTGCTCGGCCATGCGGGTACTGTCCTGTCCGCTGATGGCATAGACGCCGTAGGTGCCCTTCTTCAGGGTGTTGAAGTATGCCCGCCCGATGCTGTCCTGCTCCTGGATGAGCGAGTCGCGGTCGATGAGCAGCTGTCGCATGTTCTTGCTGGAGGCATTGGCGCTGAGGAAGCCGGCATCCATGACACTGAACTCGTCGTTGAAGGCAATGAGCATGGTCTTGCGGCCGAACACTTCGCGGCGGTAGGGGATGTTCTTGCGGTTGATGTTGTCGGTCTTGAAATTCTCAAACTGCTCGCCGTCGTAGAGCGTCATCTTCAGGAAGTTCTTGTCGGCAGTGGTCTCCAGTCGTCCCGAATCGGCCTTGATGATGTGGGCATTCTCGAAGCCGTCGGTGAAGTTGTAGATGACGACGCCAAAGAGCATGCCCGTGTCGCGGCTCTTATGGTCCACAAAGAGGTTATAGCCCTCGATACCGTCGTAGAATGCCCCTTCGGGAATCTCCAGCTCGGGCGACTTCTGCTTCATGGAGACAAGCAGGGTGTTGAGTTTCAGTTGCGAGTCGGGGATGATGACATTCTGGAAGTAGAACGAGGCGAGACACAGCGGAATGCAGAAGATGATGAGTGGGCGCATGACACGCAGCAGGGGTATGCCCGCCGCCTTCATGGCGGTGAGCTCGACGCGCTCGCCGAAGTTGCCGAACGTCATTAGCGCCGCCAACAGGATGGCGAGCGGCAGCGAGCGCGGCACCAGCGTCAGCGTAGCCAGGTAGAAGAACTGGCCCAGCACATCCAGCGACAGACCCTTGCCCACCATCTCATCCACATACAGCCACAGAAACTGCATGACGAAGATGAAGAGGCAGATGAAGAATGTTCCGATAAACATGATACCGAAACTCTTCAGCACAAACAGATCGAGTTTTTTCAGATGCACACCGGTGGGTTACTTCGTTTCAAGCTGCAAAAGTAACACAAAAGAAATGGAGAAAAAAGAAACAACGCACTTTTTTTAGTTAAGAATTAAGAATTATTTTAAGGAGTTCAGACGATTGTAAAGGAGTTGCAGGAGTTCAGGAGTTCAGACTATCAGACTAACAGACTTCAGACTTCTTTTTTAGACTGACAGACTTCAGATGAATGTTCCGCGGACGAGTCAGTTGCAGGACTATCATCTGTCAGTCTGAAGTCTGTCAGTCTGAAGTCTAAAAAAGAAGTCTGCCAGTCTAAAAAACAACAACTCCTGAACTCCTGCTAGAGAAAGCTCTTCATTAAAAAAGAATCATATCCCGGCACGGCGCGAGAGGTTGTCGGCAAAGCTCTCCCACAGTTGTACGAGGCCCTCGGTGTCCTCGTCATCGGTCTGCTCCGTCACCTCCAGCGTAAAGGTGTTGGTCATGGCGTTGTGGCTGATGCGGAGCTCAAAGAACGTCTTCGGCCCTTCGTCCGTCCAGTGGAAGCGCACGTAGGTGCCGATGCGTTTGGCGAGCAACACGGCCTGTCGGCTTTCTGCTCCCCCCCAACTGAAGGTATAGATGCCGTCCTTCTCTGTAACGCGGTCGGCCATCCAGGCCTCCATGCCACCCGTCGTGCCCACCACATCCCATATCATGGCACGGGAATTGCTGTTCAGGGGGAATTCCAAATGTATTTTCTCCATAGTCCTGCGGTTTTTTAGTGTTTCTTCCTGTTTTTCATTTTGGCAAAAATAAACCTTTTTTCACAAAGAAAAAAATTTTCTGCCAACAATCTTCATTTTCGCGCCTTCGGTGCAATGGATAATGGATAATGGATAATGGTGAATTATGCACTAAATTGCGCGATGGCTCGTAAAAAAAAGAGGAAAAAGTTGCAGGAATAAAAAAAAGCCCGTACCTTTGCGCCGCTTTTCCCGAGAGAGGGAAGCATGATGGCGGGATAGCTCAGCTGGTTAGAGCGCATGATTCATAATCATGAGGTCCTCAGTTCAATCCTGAGTCCCGCTACAAAGCGACAAGGAAGGATAGGCCAACAGGCCAATTCCTTCTTTTTTTTCATCATCTTTAATCCCCTTCGGGGCTTTTAGACAGGCTACGGCTCGGAAAAGCCCAAATAAATTTGGCTTTTCTCTCACCTTGCACTATCTTTGCAGCCGATTTGCCAAAACGAAGGGTAATGAAAAGATTGTTTCTATCCATTCTGCTGACTGCCTGCGTACTGACGTCATGCGACCCCGGATTCAGCCAGGACTTCTTGTTCCAGAACGATACGGAGCACGACGTCACCATCGTGGCGCTGATTGACTCGGCGGACATGTATTTCGTTTCGCCCATCGACAGCGCCCGCCACCGCTGGTTCCAGAATCCCGACGGCATCACCATCCCCGCAGGCGAAACCGTGAACATCTTCCATGACGGCGGCCTTGGCCGCGCCAGCGAGACACACGTTGCCGACCGCCTGAACTGCATCTACGGCGACAGCGTCCGCTTCGTGTTCGACGATGGGCGATACCTCTACTTCCACCGCGACGTCCCTGCGCCCCATAGCCCCTACGACGACGACAGCTACACCTTCGAAGGTGAGTTCCGCCGATTCGGCTCAGAAGGCACGTCAACCTACATTCTCACTGGCGACGACTATGCCCGCGCGGAATTAATGGACAATTGATAATGGATAATTGATAATTTACCATTCACACAATGAAAAGAAAGACCTTTTTTATTCTCCTGTTAGCCCTCATGGGAGGAGTGGCAAGCACGCTGGCCTACACCACCGCCGGCAACGGCACAACCTATAGTTTGGACAAGCTTTCGCAAATAGACGACTCGGACGTCCTCTGCTTCATTGACGGGGACGAAACGACCTATATGATTACGGGCGCCGTCACCATTGCCGAGGGCGACCGCTTCGTGATGGACGACGGCGTCACCGTACAGTTCGACGACAACGCCACGCTCGTCATCCAGGGCGAGGCGGACTTCCGCCTCATAAAGGGCTCCACCTTCGACAGCGCCCCGGGCGGCGCGGGCGACGCCCGTCCCATCGGCATCCAAGTGGCGGGTGGGCAGGGTGTCACCGAGTTTACGAACTGCCACTTCTACTACGTCGGCCTGAAGAACCTCTCCACGCGGGGCATGAGGCTCAGCCATTGCTCCTTCCGCTACTGCAACGGCGCCATCGGGCAGGGCGCCCTCACGATGGGCACCGACGGAGCGCCGTTCACCGTCACAGACTGCCACTTCGAGGGCAATGCCAAGGCCGCCATCGCCGGTGCCGCCAACTACCGCAATCCGCTCGTCGCCGAACGCTGCACCTTCCGCTACAACGGTGCCGCCAACGGCAACACGCCCCAGCTCAACCTCACCGTCGCCGACAGCGTCGTCATCCGCAGCTGCACCATCGAGGGCAACCCGCAGAACACCATGGTGGGCGGCATCGTCGTGGCCAACCTCGTCGGCTTCGAGGGCACCTACATCACCCGCATCGAGGACTGCCGCATCACCGACTGCCGCTTCGGCATCGCCACCTATCTCCAGCAGGACGCCTACATCGTGGGCAACACCCTCATCGACAACAACCACGAGACCAACGCCATGAACGGCGGCAGCGGCATCAACGTCTATGACCCCTACCGTACACAATCGACCTACATCGAGGGCAACCACATCGAGGGCTCGCTCTGGGGCATCACCCTCGTGGGCGGCAAGGAAGCCAACCTCGGGCGCACCGACGTGCCCGAGAGCGACCCCCGCTACAACCCCGGCCGCAACTTCTTCAAGGACAACGGCAACGGCGGCGTACTCTACGACCTCTACAACAACTCGCCCAACACCGTCTATGCCCAGGGCAACGTGTGGAACACCAGCCTGCAGACGCAGGCAAACATCGAGGAGGTCGTCTTCCACCGCCACGACGATGCCACGCTAGGCGAAGTCATCTTCATGCCTGCGGGCGACGCCACGGGCATCTCCGCCCATGACCTGGGGAACCCCGGCGACCTCGATGCCTCCCCCGCCTACAACCTCGGCGGACAGCGCGTCCGGCACCCTGCGGGGGGAGGCATCTACATCACCCGCGGGAAGAAAGTACGCACACCGAATGATTAACCACACAGCACGACGCAGCCATGAAAACCAAACCCACATCCCAGCGACTGGAATCCCTCGATGCCCTGCGGGGCTTCGACATGTTCTTCATCATGGGCGGTGCAGCCTTGCTGGCATCGCTCGCCCAGTGGTTCCCCGGCCCGTTCACCGAAGCCCTCGCACAGCAGATGGACCATGCCGAGTGGAACGGACTGCTCCACCACGACACCATCTTCCCCCTCTTCCTCTTCATTGCCGGCATCTCGTTCCCCTTCTCGCTTGACAAGCAGCGCCGCCAGGGCAAGCGGGAGGGCGCCATCCACTGGAAGGTCGTCCGTCGCGGGCTGACGCTGTTCGTCCTCGGCCTGCTCTACAACGGCCTGCTCGACCATCTCAACTTCGCCCACATCCGCATCCCCAGCGTGCTGGCACGCATCGGCCTGGCGTGGATGTTTGCCGCCCTCATCTTCATGCACACGCGCTGGCAGTGGCGTGCCGCCATCACGGCCGTCATCCTCGTCGGCTATTGGCTGGTGGCCCGCTTCATCCCCGCCCCCGATGCCGCAGGAGCTGACATCTTCAGCGCCCAGGGCTCCATCGTCGGCTATCTCGACCGTGTGCTGCTCCCCGGACATATCTACACCCCGACGTACGACCCCGAGGGTATCCTCAGCACCCTGCCCGCCATCGCCACTGCCCTGCTGGGCATGTTCGCCGGCGAATGGGTGAAGAGCGACGGACGCTCACTCACCCCACGGAAGAAGGTGCTGGGCATGGTGGCAGCAGGCATCGTCCTGCTGGGCCTCGGCCTGCTGTGGAGCCTCGTCTTCCCCATCAACAAGAAGCTGTGGACAAGCAGCTTCGTGCTGGTTGTCGGCGCCTACTCGGTGCTGATGTTTGCCCTGTTCTACTGGCTCATCGACGTGCGTGGCTGGCGGCGCTGGGCGAAGTGCTTCACCGTCATCGGCATGAACTCCATCACCATCTACCTCGGCCAACGGTTCATCAACTTCGGCTACACCTCCAAGAAGCTCTTCGGCGGCCTTGTCGGCCTGCTGCCCGAAGCCTCGCAGCCCTTCTTCACCAACGCTGCCTACATCGCCGTCTGCTGGCTCTTCCTCTATGTGCTCTACCGCAAACGGCTGTTCCTGAAAGTCTGACGATTCTTTTGACTGTCAGTCTTAAAAGGCCCCCTTCAGCACGTCCAGTGCCTCGCGGACGGTGTGGACGTCGGCGACGAGGAGGTTAAGCGAAGCTTTTCCTCCGTCGCGACTCGGCAGAGAAAGCTCGTTTTCTCTGCGCTCGCTGCTCCATCGGTTCTGGCGGCCGCCTGACTCGCGGAACTGACATTCGTGGGGGCAGAGGGCGGGCAGGCGCAGCATGCGGCCGAAGGTGTCGCTCTGGTAGTAGGGGCTCTCAGGGTCGCTGACGAAGTAGAGCACCATGCGTCCGGCCTTGAGGACGATTTTCTCGATGCCCAGTTCCTTGCCGATGCGGCGCAGGGGGACGACGAGCAGCAGCTCCTGTGCCTCGGCGGGGATGGGACCGAAGCGGTCTTCGAGGCGGCGGCGGTAGGCGTCAAGCTGGTCGTCGGTCTCGAGGCTGTCGAGTTCGCGGTAGAGCAGGATGCGCTCGCTGCTGCCGGCGACGTACTCGTCGGGGAAGAGCAGCTCAAGGTCACTGTCGAAGGTGCACTCGGTGACGTAGCTCCAGTCGCCGGCCGAGGCGGCAGCGGCGTCGGCGTCGGCGTTCTGCCGGGCCATGAGGTCGGAGAACTCCTCGGTGCGCAGCTCGTGAACGGCCTCGGCGAGAATCTTCTGATAGGTCTCGTAGCCAAGGTCGGCAATGAATCCGCTCTGCTCGGCGCCCAGCAGGTTGCCGGCGCCGCGGATGTCGAGGTCCTGCATGGCGATGTGGATGCCGCTGCCGAGGTCGGTGTAGTTCTCGATGGCGGTGAGGCGGCGGCGGGCCTCGTCGGTGAGGCTGCCGAGGGGGGGCGACAGCAGGTAGCAGAAGGCCTGACGGTTGGTGCGCCCCACACGTCCGCGCATCTGGTGCAGGTCGCTCAGGCCGAACATGTGGGCCTGGTTGATGAGGATGGTGTTGGCGTTGGGGATGTCGATGCCGTTCTCCATGATGCTGGTGCAGATGAGCACGTCGTAGTCGTAGTTGATGAAGCCGAGGATGACCTTTTCGAGGCTCTCGGGATCCATCTGGCCGTGGCCGATGGCGACGCGGGCGTCGGGCACGAGGCGGGTAACGAGCGAGGCCAGCTCGGGCAGGTTCTGCACGCGGTTGTTGATGAAGAAGGTCTGCCCCCCGCGGGCCATCTCGAAGTTGATGGCGTCGCGGATGATGTCCTCGCCAAAGGGGTGTACCTCGGTCTGGATGGGATAGCGGTTGGGGGGCGGCGTCTGGATGATGGAGAGGTCGCGGGCGCCCATGAGCGAGAACTGCAGCGTGCGGGGGATGGGCGTGGCGGTGAGCGTGAGCGTGTCGATGTTGACCTTCAGTGTCCTAAGCCGCTCCTTGACGCTGACGCCGAACTTCTGCTCCTCGTCGATGATGAGCAGGCCGAGGTCCTTGAAACGGACGTGCTTGCCGATGAGCTTGTGGGTGCCGATGATGATGTTCACCGTGCCGTCGGCCAGTTCGGCAAGGATGCGGCCGGTGTCGGCCGTGGTGCGGGCGCGAGAGAGGTACTCCACCTTGACGGGGAAGTCGCGCAGGCGCTCGGTGAAGGTCTGGTAGTGCTGGTAGGCGAGGACGGTAGTGGGCACGAGCACGGCCACCTGCTTGTTGTCGGCACAGGCCTTGAAGGCGGCGCGTATGGCGACCTCGGTCTTGCCGAAGCCCACGTCGCCGCAGATGAGGCGGTCCATGGGGCGGCGGCGCTCCATGTCGGCCTTGACGTCCTGCGTGGCCTTCAGCTGGTCGGGGGTGTCCTCGTAGATGAACGAAGCCTCCAGCTCGTGCTGCAGGAAGGAGTCGGGGCTGTAGGCGAAGCCCTGTTCCTGAAGTCGCTTGGAGTAGAGCAGGATGAGGTCGCGGGCGATGTCCTTTATCTTCGTCTTCGTGCGCTGCTTCATCCTCTCCCAGGCACCCGTGCCGAGGTGGCTGATGCGCGGCGTCTCGCCCTCCTTGCCCTTGTACTTCGATATCTTATGGAGGGAGTGTATGCTGACGAGCACCACGTCCTGGCTGCCGTTCTTGCCTTCGTAGAGCAGTTTGATGGCCTCCTGCGTGGTGTCGCCGACGGGGACGCGCACCAGTCCGGCAAAGCGCCCGATGCCGTGGTCGATGTGTACGACGTAGTCGCCCGGCTCGAACTGTGCCAGTTCCTTCAGGGCTACGGAAACCTTTCCCTGGCGGGCCTTGTCGCTGCGCAGGCTGTACTTGTGGAAACGTCCGAAAATCTGGTGGTCGGTGAAGAAGCAGGCGTGCAGGGTGTGGTCGGCAAAGCCCTCGTGGAGGGTATGGCTGACGGGGGTGAAGGGGATGTCGTCGCCGCGCTCGTCGAAGATGGTGCGCAGGCGGTCAGTCTGTCCCTTGTCAGCAGCAAGGATGTAGAGGCGGTAGCCCCTCTGGATGTAGTCGGTGAGCGTGGAGGAGACAAGGTCGAAGTTCCCCCGGAACAGCGGCTGGGGCGAGGTGTCGAAGCGGATGACGGCGTCGGGCACGCCCGTGGGACGAGAGCCGAACTCCACACGCCGGAAGCCCGTGCACCGGCGCATAAAGTCTGGCTTGGTGATGAGGGAGAGGGCGCCGAAGGCGCCGGAATCACCGGAGTTGCCGGAATTTCCGGAACTGCCGGGGGCGGCGGGGGTGTAGGGCTCTGTTTTTCCTATAGCCTCTATCCGCTCGCAGACCCAGAGGAAGTCGTGAAACAGCAGCATGCTGCCCTCGGGCAGGTAGTCCAGCAGCGATGCCTGTCCCGCACAGCTCTGTTCGGGGGTGATGAAGACTTCCGGGACGCGCTCGCGGCTCAGCTGGCTCTCCACCTCGAAGGTGCGGATGCTGTCGATGTCGTCGCCGAAGAAGTCGATGCGGTAGGGATATTCGGACGAGAAGGAGAAGACGTCGATGATGCTGCCTCGCACGGCGTACTGCCCGGGCTCATAGACGTAGTCGGTGCGGTGGAACCCCGCTTCGCCCAGCCGTTCGGCCAGCACGCCGATGTCCGTCTGCATGCCCACGCGCAGCGTCAGCGTGTTCTTCGCCAGGAGCTCTTGCGACGCCACCCCTTCGGCAATGGCATCGGGATAGGTGACGATGAGGCGCCCTGCCCGCCTGTCGCCCAACGCCTGCAGCACCTCTGTCCGCAGCACCTCGGCGGCATCGTCGCGCTGGCCGTACTTGATGGCGCGCTTGAAGGACGAGGGGAAGAAGAGCACACGGGCCGCCATGCCGTCCGGCTCCCCTCCGCCCGTCAGCTGCACGAGGTCGTGGTAGAAGTAGCCGGCCTCCTCGGCATCGTTCATCACGGCCACGACGGTGCGGGAGCCGTCGTCGGCCGTCGTTGCAAGGACAACCGGCATCGCCGACGACACAAGTCCCTGAAAGGAGATGGTCTTCGACGCGCCATTCCACTCTTTCCGGAAGGCCTTGACGCCCGGATGGGCTGCGTAGAGTTTTTTCAGTTCGTCTATTCGCATGATGTCATATTCTTGGTGGCTGTCCCCCACGTGGCCGGTGTGGCTGCGCGAGACGGGCGACAAAAGTACGGAAAAAAAAGAAACCATGCACCGGAGACAGCCGTTTTTTTGTAGCCGTTCATCACAAAAACGTGTCATTCGCCCCAACTGACTTCGTCTTATCTTGTCGCGACTGACCTTCGGTCTTCCTCCTCCTTGCAAGGCAAAGCAAACAAGTTTGCTTTGCACTTGCTTCGTTCGTCGGTTCGGCAAAATGAGCAAACTCTTCTGTACTCGCTGCTCCAAGATTTCATGTTGCGGAATGTTGTTCACAGAGGAATTTCCCGGCGCCACAGTGGGGGAGTTGCAGGAGTCTCCTGAATCACTGGAGCAGGAAGAGAGCCTCCCCTTCCACGTGCGCCTGCGTTTCGCCTGCGCCTGGGTTTTTGCCTGCGCCTGCGACTTCGCCTGCGCCTGCGATTTCGCCTGCGCCTGCGTTTCGCCTGCGCCTGCATCGGGGAAAAGGTTGCTTTCGTAACGCATTGTTTTCATACTCGTTGCAAAATCTTTGGTTTTTATGCTTAATGCTTTTTTTTGTTTATCTGCATGGAATCTTGTCGCGGCTGACCTTAGGTTTTCCTTCTCCTTGACGCTGTCTTCCTCTGTCACGACTCGGCCACCCGCTTCGTCTTCCTCCTTCGCATCTCGGCCATTCAAGCAAGCATGATGGCTCTCGGTTTGGCGTCGGTTCAAACAAGTTTGTTGGCACTGCTGCTCCATCGGTTGCAAGGAGGGCGTGTCAGAATGAGGAAAGTGCGCTCCGCGCAGAAATCTCTCAAGTCTATCAAAAAAAAGTCTCAAATTGTATAACAGCATATTGATTTGTGGGATTTGTTAAGATTTGTATGATTTCTCGTCCGCAGGACGACTGAATATTTATTTTGTTTTTCATCGGACACATTGTTTACTGGTTTACAATCGTTTCGTTTTGCCAACACAGGCGCAGACGAAACGCAGGCGCAGACGGAACGCAGGCGCAGGGGAAACGCAGGCGCAGGCGCATCCCCCGCGCAGGCGGACTTTCGCGCCGCTAACGTTAAACGCTACGTCCACAACGTTAAACGCTACGTCCACAACGTTAAACGCTACGTCCACAACGTTAAACGCTACGTCCACAACGTTAAACGCTACGACGCTAACGTTAAACGCTGCACACCGGGCATCGGACGAAGAGGAAACTACTTTCTTTTTCATGCCGCAAAGATACGGCAAGAAAAAACGTGCACGTTCCAACTGTTTGGAACGTATCGACAGAAAAAAGCGGTTTCTTTGCAGCAGATTTGATTGACCCTAAAAAAAGTTCTTATGAAAAGAAACTCCCCCCTGCTGTCCCTGCCGCAGCACATCGCCGTGCTGCCAGTCTGTGCGTGCATGCTGCGCATCCTTGCCGCCATCATCGGCGGGATGACCGCCGTCCCAGCGGACGGAAATAAAACTTTTTTTTGCATTTGTGCACGCTGCGTAAAATGAAAACGGAAACGGAAGACATCGCCCCCAAGTACCTCACCGTCTATACAGCGCTGAACATCGGTAGCCGCAAGGTTTACATCAGCGGCCTGATGCGCGAACGGGGTTTGCCCGAGGGCACACGTCTCAATCGCGGCGACACGCTCGGCACCCTCCACTACGGCTACTGCGGCTTCGAGCAACCATGCCTGTGCATTTACATTGACCGGTTCAGCCGTCCGGCCGACCCCATGACGCCCTTCGGCATACCCACCACCTTTGTGGCCCCGAAGCGGCCGACGACCATGCAGATACTGTTTCGCAGGGTGCTCTGGGTGGCCGTACCCGTGCTGCTCATCGGGCTGGTGCTGCTCGTTATCTTCCGCCTGCGAGACCGCCGCCGCATAGCCTACTTCCGACGGCTGAAAGAAGAGCTGACGTCAGGATTGCAAATCACTAGTGGTCGAAAGATTTTTAACTTATTTAAACAATTAATAGTCAGCGATATATTTATTTGTTTCAGTTATTTTTCGTACCTTTGCAGAGTAATTAGAAGGTACGATTATGCAACTGGAAAAGCTAAAAGTGAGGGCTCCGGAGATACTCCGTATGATTGCCACCGTGGGCGAACGGAAGACGTTCTCGCTCACCGACGCCGCCCTGGGCTACAAGTGGAAGCGCACCACGTGGACGCTCACCTGTGGCAACATCCGGGGCACCCGCAGCTACGTCACTGCCTACCACAGCGCCATCAACACCTACTACTCCGCCTACACCATCCGTCCCGCCAACCTGCTGCTGAAAGCCGCCTTCAAGCTCTTTTAGTCTGACAGTCTAAAAACGGCAACGCCTGAACCCCCGACATCTATTTGCCGGAGAAAGTACCTTTTGTCCGGATAACAGTGAAGGAATACGCAGGCAGGGTGAGCCGTGCATGATGGTCAAAAGTAGTAACGTGGGATGCAGTGGGCTCAGCTTTCGTGTCGGCAGGTGCACCGCTCAGTGTAGTGACGGAGGCATGGGAATAGATGTTCCCGAAGGGCGTGAGGTCGATGTCGGCGCTGACGGCCACAGGCAGCAGATTGGCTATCTTGACAATGACATCGCCAGTGTGGCTGTCGGTGACGCAGCTGAAGCTGATGCGCCGACGGACGTCATCGGGTATATCCCCCGAGAGGATGCCGCTGACATAGCGGTCGCCGCTGTTCTGCCCGAACATCTGCTGGACGTAGTAGCCGGGAGTGAGGCGGACGGAGGTGCCGTTGAAGTAAATCATGTCGGGGTCCCAGTTGGAGTGGCCTTCGCGGCAGAAGAGCGGGGCATAGCTGGTCATGCGTACGACATCGGCGTTGCGCTCGACATTCGTCAGGTAGAGGGCTTCGCAGAGGGCGCTCTCCACGCAGTTGCGCCGTCCGCGGGCATGGGCGGCGTACTCGCCCAGATAGACGTGGGGACGGCTGCGGTCGTAGTGGTCGTAGTAGTCCTGATTGTGCAGCATCCAGCCCGGGCTGACGTAGTAGTGCTCGTCCACCATGGGGAGGCCGAGCTCGGTGGCGAGCTGCCAGCCACGGTCGTAGTCGCTGCCCTCGTAGAAGGGGCCGACGGTGCCGCACACCTCGATGTCGGGATAACGCGCGCGTACCTTGTTATATATATAGGTGAAGCGCTCGGCGAAGACGTCAGAGATGAGGTCTTCGTTGCCGATGCCGATATGCTTCAGGTTGAAGGGCTTGGGATGGCCGCTTTCGGCACGGATGCGTCCCCAGCGGGTGGTGCGGGCGTCGCCGTTGGCCCACTCGATGAGGTCGAGGATGTCCTGCGTGAAGGCCTCCATCTCGTCCATAGGGACGCCGCCCTGCTGTCCGGGGCCGCCGTCGCTGCTGTTCTGGCAGGGCACGCCGGCGGGGATGACGGGCAGCGGCTCGGCACCGATGTCCTCGCAGAACTGGAAGTACTCGTAGTAGCCGAGGCCGAGCGTCTGGTGGTAGTTCCAGATGTTGCGCATGGGTTTGCGGGCTTCAAGCGGGCCGATGGAGTTCTTCCAGAGGTACATGTTGTGGAGTCCGTCGCCGTGGGCCACACAGCCGCCGGGGAAGCGGACGAAGCGGGGGTGGAGGTCGGCAATGGCCTGGGCGAGGTCGGCACGGAGGCCGTTCTTACGGCCCTTGAAGGTGTGGCGGGGGAAGAGCGACACCATGTCGAGGTGGATACTGCCCTGCCCCATCGGTTCGATGACAAGGACGGCGGCGGGGTCGGTATTCGCCCCGCGGATGGCGGCCGTCTGCTTCTTCCATGCCGTGTGGCCGACCCCCAGGCTGGCGGTGCCGAGGACGCTGCCGTCGGCGCCGAGGAGTGAGAGCCTGAGGCGGACGGTGCCGCGCTGGCCAGGGGCCTTGCGGGTGAAGAGGGAAAGGTCGTAGGTCTCTCCCTGACGGATGCTGATGCCGTCGTAGCCGACGTTGGCAAGCATGGCGTGGCCGTCGCCGGTCTTGGTCAGGACGGCGTAGTGGGGGTTATGGGGATGGATGGGATGGTCGGTGCCGATGGTGACGGAGAGAGAGGTGCCGTCGCCCCGTATCTCCCACGCCGTGAGGGGGCCCCAGTTTCGGTCGTGCCGGTTTTCACCGGGGGTGTACTCGAAGTCGCGGTTCTGGAGCAGCTCGGCATAGAGCCCGCCGTCGGCACCGTAGCTGATGTCCTCGAAGAAGACTCCGATGAGCTCATCGGAGATGGCCTTCGCCTCGTCGGGGTTGAAGGAGAGCCGGATGTCGAAGGGCTGGAGGCGGGCGAAGCGTGCGCCGTCGTCAAGCAGGCTCTCGGCATGGCGTCGGTCGCGGGCATCGAGGTAGTCGCAGCGTTCCCGGAGCTGCTGTATGAGAGACCACGGGACACGGAGGGCCGTGCGGCGACGCTCCTGCATGGTCTGACGAATGGCGGGCGTGAGGGGTGGATAGTCCTGCGGACGCCAGTGGAGCAGGTCGGGGCTGGTGCAGATGGCGTATTGGGCGTAGCGCTCATTCGGAATCCACATCAGCGTCCACAGTCCGTCGTCGTCCCGGAACAGGCAGGGGTCGGACATCTTCTTCTCGGCGCCCCAGGTGCCGAAGTCGCTATCGACAAAGGTGCGGCCATGCCCCAGCGTGTACCAATGGAGGCTGTCGCTGCTGTATTCGAAGGCCAGTCCGCGTCCGCTGACATAGGGTTTCAGCCACCCCTCACGGACATGGTCGGCCCGCGCCGGCTGAAGTATCAGGACGGCTGCAAGCAGGGCGAGCATCGTGCAGCGTAGCGGACGGTTAGTGCGAAGCAAAAAGTTTTTCATTGGATTTCATTCTTCGTTTTCTCGCCATGGCATATTTTAGGGAGTTCAAGAGTTCAGACCGATGTACGATGTAAGAGGTAAGATGTACGATGTAAGATGTACGATGTTAATTGTGAAGATAACTTCCATCGTCCATTGTCCATCGTCCATTGTCCATCGTTCATTATTTGAAAGCGCTGGTGATGACGGTGACGGGGATGGGGGTGTCGCCGCCACGGAGGCGGGCAGCGGTGAGGCTGAGGTCGTGGCGGAGGGTGACGATGCCGTTGCTACTGTCGGTGGTGACGGCTACGGGCACAAGCAGCACCTTGTCCCAGTCGGGGCAGGCGGCGGCATGTGCAGCGGCAGCCTCGGCGGGCGTGGCAGCGGGATGGGCTTCGGCATAGGCTTCCAGCCAGGCATCGCGCTCGGCAGCACAGGCGGTGACGAGACGGGCTATGTTGGCAAAGACGTACTGGCCGTAGCGTGTGAGATAGACGTCGTTGCCGTTCTCTATCTGCTGGGTATTGAGGAAGGAGGCTATGCCGTCGGGCGTAAGGTTCTGCTCGAAGAAGTCGTGCATCCGGCTCTTGCGGATGAGCAGCAGACGGGTGGGTGCGCTGAGGGTTGTGGCGGACGTGGCGCCGTATTTGTCGAACACAATCTTGACGGAGTTGATGGTGTCTTGTTCGTTCCGCGTGATGTCGGCGATGGGCAGGGTGACCTCGGTGAGGATGCCGGCGGGGGTTTTGAGCCAGGTGCAGCTGTGGTCGTCGGCAAGGCGCTGAAGACCTTGGTTGTCCATGCTGTTGACCTGCAGCACCTCCTGCGAACCCATGAACTGGGTGGTGTAGGCGCTGTCGTTGCGTGCCATGCCGAAGGTGACGCCGAGGCTGACCTGCTCGATGCAGAGGACGGTGCCGTCGCCGCCGGTGCACTTGACATAGAGTCCCTTCAGCACGTTGTCGATGAAGGAGGTGGCGCCGTCGAAGTGCTCGGGGTGCTGGCGGTAGTGGCGGATGATGTCGGTGCCCATGGACGTGGGCAGGGGGACGAGGACGTTGTGGTAGTGGTCGGCGTCGGCAAGCACGTCGTCGGCAAGGACGTAGTCGAGGGCGGAGAAGGTCTTGACGGCAATGGGCTGGACGTCGGCAGAGGCAAGGTAGCGGGCGGGGTCGAGGTTGGTGTAGTAGGGGGTGCCTTCGGTGAGGGTGTTAGCAAGGGGATAGACGGCGAGCTGCATGGGGTTGTCGCCGGCGCCGTAGTGGGTGGTGAAGTAGAGGCGGAGCTCGAAGCGGCGGGCGCTGTCGCCCTGGATGCTGTCGGCAGGGGGAAAGACGTTGCCGCCCTCGGCACAGTTGAACTGGGTGATGAAGTCGGAGGTGAAGAGGCTGCCGGTCTCGGGGTCGGTGTAGCGGCCGAGATAGACGGTGCCGCTCTTGCCAAGCACGGAATCGACAAGCACCGAGCGCGTGGTGGCGCTATAGGTGGCGGTGCGGATGGTGAGCGAGTCACCGGTAGGGGTGGTGCTGATGCCCAGCGTGCCGGTGTCGGTGCTGCACGCAGCCAGCAGCGAACACACGGCCAACGCGATGACCAATACCTTTAATATGCCGTTTTTCATTTCTTTGCGAAAAGTTTTTCTGACTACGAACTAAAAAACACTCCTCAATTCTTATTCTTCGGGACGATGAAGCTCTCTTCCTCTTCTTCGCCGTCGTCGCCGCCGCAGACGAGGGTGTAGAAGTCGTTGCACGCGCTATAGTAGTCGGCCTCGCCAGGGTAGTCGAGGACGGGCTTGCCTATCTGGCGGGCATAGCGGACGACCTCCTCATCGACCTTGGGGGCATTGACGATGACACCGTCGGAGTACTTGACGGCAAGCTTGAACAGTTCGGTGCAGGTGACGGGGGTGGCGATGCCGTCGGTGTCGAAAGCGGGCATGGCCTTTGTGCGCAGACGCTCGAAGAAGTCGTCGCAGAAGAGGGCGTCGAACGAGTCGTCGGCGTAGAGCGACACCACGATGCGCGAGTTGCGGTAGGCGGGCTCGTCCTTATAGAGCACCTTCACGTAGAGCCCCACGAGCATGCCCACCCAGCCGTGCAGGTGGATGACGTCGGGATACCAGCGGAGCTTCTTCACCGTCTCCAGCACGCCACGGGCGAAGAAGATGGTGCGTTCGTCGTTGTCCTTGAAGTCGGCACCGGTGATGGCGGGGTCGTCGAGACGGGTGCGGCTGAAGTAGTCGTCGTTGTCGATGAAATAGACCTGCATGCGGGCCATCTGCAGCGAGGCGACCTTGATGATGAGGGGATGGTCGGTGTCGTCGATGATGAGGTTCATGCCCGACAGACGGATGACCTCGTGCAGCTGGTTGCGACGCTCGTTGATATTTCCCCATTTGGGCATGAAGGTGCGAATCTCATGCCCCATCTCCTGAATGGCCTGCGGCAGGTGACGGCAGTTCTCACTCATCTCCGTGCTGGATGTAAAGGGTACGACTTCCTTTGCAACGTACAGAATTCGGTTTGGCTTCATTGCGTTTTATGATTTCTGGTGCAAAGATATAAAAAATCCACTTCAAAAAAGCAAATTGAAGGACATTTTTTTCTCACAAAAAAACTTAAACACCTATTCATCAACAATCTATATTTTTCCCATATAAGCGTCAAATCGAGACATCCTTCAGTTCCACCAGTCCGTTGATGATGGCGTAGATGGTGAGACCTGCGGGGGAATGGATTTCGAGCTTGCGGGCGATGTTGCGCCGGTGGGTGAGGACGGTGTTGAGGCTGATGCAGAGCTTGTCGGCAATCTCCTTGTTGGTAAGGCCTTTGACCACCCCTACGATGACCTCTTTCTCGCGCGGGCTGAGGGCCGACGAAGGGGCGCCGTCGTCCTGCCCCTCCTCTTTGGTTTCCTGCCAGGCGGCCTGGCGTTCCTGCAGCATCACGGCCGGCACCAGCAGATGCTCCTCCACAAGGCCATGGGCCTTGAGCTCCTCTTCGCAGCAGAAGATGTCGAACAGCACGTCGTGCAGCGCATAGCTGCCTGCGGGTGCCTCGTAGTAGCGGATGATGATGTTCTTCAGCTCGGTGAGCTTCTTGGCGGCGGGTTCGTGGTGGATGCAGAACGACTCGATGTCGAACGAGGCGGGGCTGTGCGTGATGAGCGAGTCGATGTAGGGAAACACGACGGTGTTCTCGTAGTCGAAGTGTTGGCGTATCTCCTTCACGTAGTTGTCGAAGTACTGGAGGATGAGCAGGGCGTTCTCGCCCGTCGCGGCATCCCCTACTGCGCTTATCAGCTTGCGCCGGATGGCGGGGAAGCTGAAGTCGAGGAAATAGTTGTGGGCCTGACGGAGGTAGTTCATCAGCGACGGCAGCGAGATGCTCTCGGGGTCGGCGATGTACTGGTGGCTACAATCGTTGCCGACGAAGTTGAGCACGGCAAGGAACGTGTCGGTATCGACATTGTTCTCGCGGCACACTTCATCGACACTCTTCTCCCTGACGCCCAGGGGGATATTGAATCGGCTCATCACCTGTAGGAGGCGATATTCCTGGCCGATGAGCTCGGCCATTTTGTCGGTTGAAAGGTAGTTGTGCATAGTTTGGCGCCTTTGGCGGAATTAGGAATTAGGATTGGGAATGATGTATTTCAGTATATCCTCGGGGGTGTCGGCCAGGTGGCAGGCACCGTTTTCGCGCAGCTCGTCGGCAGGTCGGAAGCCCCAGGTGACGCCGACAGACTCCACGCCGGCATGGGCCGCCGTCTGCATGTCCACGCCCGAGTCGCCCACGTAGAGCACCTCGTCTTGTGCCGTGCACGTGTGCTGGCGGATGAGCCCTACGATGGCGGGGTCGGGCTTCATGGGAAATCCGTCGCGCTGCCCCAGCACGATGGAGAAACGGACTGTGGGGAAGAAGTGGCTGACGAGCATCTCCGTCGCAGCCTGGTACTTGTTGGAGGCGACAGCCAGCAAAAGGCCTCTCTGCCCGAGGGCGTCCAGCAGCTGCGGGATGCCGGCATAGGGGTGGCTGAAGCAGGTGTTGTGCTCATTATAATAAGGAACGAAGTGCGAGCGCATGAGGGCGACGTTCTCTTCCGTCCGTGCGTCTTCGGGCAAGGCATTGCGGAACAGGTTGTAGATGCCCCTGCCGACGAAGTTGTAGTAGGCCTCGGCGGGATGGGTGGGATAGCCGCAGCACCCCAGCGCATGGTTGGTAGCCTCCGCCAGGTCGCGCACGGTGTCGAGCAGCGTCCCGTCGAGGTCGAAGATAACGAGCTTTTTCCTGTTCATCAGTTGTTGAGTATCTCTTTCTTCCACTGTTTCACCCATGTAAACCATTCGTCGGCATGGTGGAAGCTTCCCTCCCACTCCTCTGCCGCCGAGCAGAAGGCCAGGTAATAGGTTATCGAATAGTCCTCCGCCGTAGGCATGGCGACGTAGGCCCTCTTTGTCTTGGTGCCTTTGTCAGCCTCGGGTGCCGCAGGTGCCAGCAGGTAGAGCAGATTCTCCTTGTTTGCCGGTTCGCCCGCCACGTAACGGGGCGGGATACAGACGGCCACGCCTATGGTAGCCTTGCGCGAGACATCGAGCGTGTCCTTCGGGCCGTAGGCCCAGTTGGTGCCCCATGTGGCGCAGAGGCCGTCGTGGTCGGTGTATTCCATACCGCCGGGGAACTTCAGCACACCCGTGCAGAAGGGAGCCGGCACTTCGCGGATGCCGCTGAACGTGACATCGACACGCACGTCGCGATGCTCGGCATAGAGGGTGTAGCGCTGGGTCATGTCGATGCGCTGTCCCTGGTACTGCCAGCCCTCCACCGCCACTTCGACGACGGCTTTGTCGGGCCCGTACTCCACGATGCGTTCCGTTCGCCGCTCCACCGGCTCGATGAAGGTGGGCAGCCCGTCGATGAAACCGCGCAGCGAACCCACCGACACCGTCGTGCCAGCCCACAGCACGTCGTCGCCATAGCCGGCGGCAATGTCCTCTGCCGTCGGGTAGAACTGGGTGTGGTTCAGCTCAAGCCCCTTGCGGCGCTTGCCATAGATATCGACCGTCTGGCGACGGTCGAAGTAGATGCGGTAGCCCACCAGCTCGCTCTCGAAGGCCGGGCCGTGGTGGTGGAGGCTGTTGTACACATCCACCTGGCCCGACACGGTGAGCGACTGTATCTCCTTGCGTTCGGCCCTCTCCTTGCCTGCCAGCAACATCTCGGCATACACCTGCGCATGCACGGCAGAGGGCACGGCGCAGGCGGAGAACAGGAGTGCGATGAGGGCGTTTCTGACTCTTCCTTCCATTGCAAAAAATCATTTCATTTTACAAAAGTAGTTCAAATTCTTCGTTCTTTCAAAGAAAAGTGCTATTTTTGCGCGCTAAAAGCCGAAAAATGCCTTCTCTCTACCTCATTCCCGTCCCGTTGGGCGACACCGCCATCGACCAAGTCCTCCCTCCCTACAACCGCGAGGTCATCCTCTCGCTCAGTCACTTCGTTGTAGAGAACGTGCGCTCTGCCCGCCGCTTCCTGAAGCGTGTCGAACCGGCCATCGACATAGACCGCCTCACTTTTTTCGAGCTGAACGGCCATACGCCTGCCGCCGCGGTGGACGGCTACCTCGAGCCGCTGCGGAAGGGGCTTTCCATGGGTGTCATCTCCGAGGCCGGCTGCCCTGCTGTGGCCGACCCCGGCGCCGATGTTGTCCGCATTGCCCAGCGTCAGGGGTTCAAGGTGGTGCCCCTTGTCGGCCCGTGCAGCATGGTGCTTGCCATCATGGCCAGCGGGTTCAACGGCCAGAGCTTCGCCTTCCACGGCTATCTGCCCACCGACGCCGGCGAACGCCGCGCGCGCCTCAAGGCGCTGGAAAGCCGTGCCTATGCCGACGACCAGACGCAGCTGTTCATCGAGACCCCCTACCGCAACCTGCGCATGCTGGCCGACATCCTTGCCGCCTGCCGTCCCGCCACGCGCCTGTGCCTTGCCGCCGGACTCACCTGCCCCGAGGAGTTTGCCGTCACCCGCACCATTGCCGAATGGCGCCGCGCGCCACAGCCGCCCATCGACAAAGTGCCCTGCATCTTCCTGCTCTACAAGGCTTAGGCCGTTCATGGTTCACCGTTCACCGTTCAGCAGCCGCTCACCCCATCCGCAGGGAAAGGCCTTTCCAGCTGAGAGAAGGCCTTTTCCTCCTGAGAGAAGGGCCTTTCCAACAGAGAGAAGGGCCTTTCCGCAGATGAGATGCTCCTTTTATTTACGTTGCCTGAAAAGTGTACTTCAATACCTCAATACCCATATACCTGAATACTCCAACGCCAACATAGGAGCAAAGAAAAAACGGCGTTCGGCACTTGGCTGGCGCATCAGGGAGTATGTGTGGACGTATTTCCCCTGAACTTCAATAAAAAAACGAAAAAAAATTGAATTTTCTTTTAAACCTTTTATTTGACGTAAAGTCATAGTATCGACTAAATTAATTTTTAGTTGACAGGTTAAAAAGGTTAGTTAATAAAAATACGGCGCGATGTGAATCGAGCCGTATTTGCATTTTGTCTTTCGCCTGTCTATCGCAGCAGCTGTTCCTGCCAGAACGAGAGCATCCGGCTGAACAGGTGCCGGCGGGTGTTACCGCCGTAGATGGAGTGGTTGCGGTTGGTATATACCTGCATGTCGAATTGCTTGTCGGCCTGCACGAGCGCTTCGCTGTACTCGGCTGTGTTGCGGAAATGGACGTTGTCGTCGGCCATGCCGTGCACGAGCAGCAGCCGTCCCTCCAGCCGGGGTGCGCGCAGGAGCGCCGAGGCGGCATCGTAGCCTGCACCGTTCTCCTGCGGCGTCTGCATGAAGCGCTCGGTATAGACGCTGTCGTAGAAGCGCCAGTCGGTGGGCGGGGCGACGGCAATGCCGGCACGGAAAAGGGGGGCCTCACTCATGGACATCAGCGTCATGTAGCCGCCGTAGCTCCATCCCCAGATGGCGATGCGGCTGCCATCGACGTCCGGCTGCTGCGCCAGCCATCGGGCCGTCTCAGCCTGGTCGTGGGCCTCCAGCTCGCCGATGTGCTTGTAGGTGCATTTCTTGAAGTCGGCACCGCGTCCGCCCGTGCCGCGTCCATCGACGCAGACGCTGACGATGCCCTGCTGCGCCAGCAGGCACTCCCACGTCATGCCGGGATAGAAGCCCGAGCCCCATTCGTCCTTGACCTCCTGCGAGCCGGGACCGCTGTACTGATACATGACGACGGGGTAGCCCTTTCCTCCCGAGGGAGGGGTGACGGGCTTCACCATCCAGCCGTTCAGCTGGACGCCGTCGGAGGTAGTGAAGGTGAAGAACGTGCGCGTGGGCATGCCCTGTGCACAAAGTCTGTCGGAGACCTTGCGGTTATCGACAAGGGTGGCAAGCGTTTTCCCGCCCACGGCCTCAAGGGTGGTGACGGGTGCCTGCGTGAGCGACGAGGCGGTGTGGATATAGTACTTCAGGTTCTTCGAGAACGTGGCGCCGTGGGTGCCGGTCTCGGCTGTAAGGGGCGTAACCTTGCCCTTTTTGTCGGCCTTATATACGGCGCGGCGCAGGGGGGATGGGCTGTTGCTCTGGTAGAAGACGTCGCCCGTCTTCTCGTCGTAGCCATAGAAAGCGGTGACCTCGTAGTTGCCGCTGGTGAGCGGACGGACAAGCGTGCCGCCCAGGTCATAGAGATAGAGGTGGTTGTAGCCCGTGCGCTCGCTCTGCAGCACAAAGCCCGTGGGCAGGAAGTGGATATCCTCGTAGGTAGGCTCGGCAAGCCACGTGTCGCACTCCTCGCGCAGGGCAAGGCGGCTGACGGTGCTGCGGGCATTGGCCATATAGAGGTCCATGCGGTTCTGGTGGCGGTTGAGGGTGACGACGGCCAGCTGGTTCTGATTGCCATCGGCGTCAGCCTGCTGCGTGAAGCAGATGCGGGGGATGTAGCCGTCGGCATCCAGCGGGACGTTCAGCTGGCGGGTGACGCTGGACTTGATGTCAAACGAGTGGACGGTGACGATGCTGTTCTGCACCCCCGGGACAGGATACTTATAGGTATAGGCACCAGGGTATAGCGCATACTCCTCGCGGGCAGGGTAAGCCCCCTTGTAGAAGGGGATGGCAAACTCGGGCACCTCGCGCTCGACGCTCTTCACGTACGCCAGCATGCGGCTGTCGGCGCTGAAGTCGTAGTACTTCGTCTCGCCGAACTCTTCCTCATACACCCAGTCGGCATGGCCGTTGATGACCTCGCCCCGCACGCCGTCCTGCGTCACCTGCACCTCGGCATTGTTGAACATCAGCTTCACGAGGTAGAGGTTGTTCTCGCGCACAAAGGCAATCATCTTGCCGTCGGGCGAGAACGAGGGAATCTGCTGCGGCCCGCCTTCCGAGAGGGGCGTCATGCGCTTGTTCGCTACATTATAAATATGGTACTGCGCGGTGAACGAGCGGCGGTAGATGCTCTTCGTCTCCGTCTGGATGAGGATGCGGTCCTCGGCGGGGCTGAAGATGTAGCCGTCGAAACGCTTGAACGTACATCCGCGGCAGTCCCCCGTGCTGAAGAGGGTGTCCACCACCTCGCCCGTCTTGAACGAATAGCGCAGGATGGCATTGCCCTCGGCGTTCGTCTGGGCGTAGTGCTCACCGTCGGCCAGCGGGGTGATACGTCCCAGCGAGCGCGTGCCGTACGTGCCGTCCATCAGGTGGTCGACGGTGATGTTATCTGCCGATGCGGCCATACAGACGAATGCCAGCGCGAAAAAAAGAGTCTTTTTCATATTTGTCCTTACAGTTTTTCCATGTTCAGCCCCCCGATCGTCAGCTTACGATCTATCAGGCCTGCGAAGATACGGAAAAAAGTTGGATACCTTTATTTATTTTTGCAAAAATTGCATTACATTTGCAGAAAAAAACATCCGCAAATGAAAAAACACACCTTTCGCGCCTTTGGCGCAACCCTAACCCTTCTACTCCTCATCTCCCTTCCCTTGGCTGCAGAGCAATGGACGGCGCCCGTCATCCCCGGCGCCGACCTGGATAAACTGAAATCGACAGAAACCATCTACTTGTGTAACGTTGAGACAGGCGCCTTCCTGACCAGCGGCATGACGTGGAACACCAATGCCTGCGCCGTACGCCTTCCGAGCGGCGATGCCAAGACCGCCTCTGCCTATGCCTGCCAGGCGCTCGTATCGGCCGGGAAAGTGCAGATCAGGTTAAGCAGCTATGCCTCGTATTTCGTCTCCTGCCTTTCGGAGGCTGCCAACAACATCTATGTCGATCAGAACAGCGGCAGCCAGTTCAGCTATCAGGAAGCGGCCGACGCACCTCGCACCTACGTCCTCACCAACACCACCTACAACCACCCGCTCGACGTCACGTGGGACTATGGCGGACACGTCACGCTGACTGACGGCGGCGGACACACGCGCTGGGCGTTCATCCCCGCCGACAGCATCACCTCGGGCGCATGGGCCCGCTACAAAGCCCGCCGTGCACTCTTCAACGTGCAGGCTGCCCTGGCTGCCTCGGGACAGGCGACCCGCTACGAACAGGCTTTGTCAGACGCCAAGTCAGTCTTCATGGACGCAGGTGCCACCATAGCCGAGCTGCGTGCAGCCTCGCGAGCCCTCTTCATACAATGCGCCGACGTGCTTGACGGCCCGCTCGACGTGTCGTTCCTCTTCGAGAATGCCGACATGGTGGGTGCCGCATCGGCAGCCAACTGGACGGCGGCCGGCGTCACCTTCCGCGACGGCGAATTTGAGATGTATCACAAGACCCTGACGCTCAGCCAGACAGCACAAGTGCCTGCCGGTCTCTACGACATCGTGTTTCACGCCCTCTACCGGAACGACGGCAGCGACGCAGCTCCCCTGCTGACAGCTGGGCAGGAGTCGCCCGTGGCTGTACCCGTGCCGCTGATGAACGACCTCAACTATCAGGTCGGCAACACCAACGGGAGCAACGGCTGGACGTCGGGCACATCGGGGTTGATTCCCAACGACATGCGTTCCTGCGCCCAGGCTCTCACCCACTCCGAGGCCGTAGCCCGTGCCGAGAATGTGGTTGTTCAGGGCGGTTCGCTGCCCATCACCGTCAGCGTCACCAGCACCTCACAATGGTTCAACTGGCAGGGTTTCGAGGTCATCTGGCGAGGCAGCGGCAGCGCCTCCCTCCGCGAAGCCTTGCACGAGGCCATCGACGAGGCGGCGTCCATCGTGGGCAAGGGCAGCGGGAAGGGAGCCGACCTGCTGCAAGCCGTCATCGGCAGAGCCGAAGCGTTGTACGCCGATGCCGAGGCCCCCATGTCCTCGCTGACAGCCATGATGGCGGAGCTGAAGGAAGCAATGGAGTCGTACCGCTATTCGGCAGCGTCGGTGGACTTCCCCTACGACGTCACCAGCCTGCTCTCGAACCCCGATTTCGAGGCGGGACTAAAGGGATGGACCAACGTCGGCATGGCGGCCCAGACCAACAGTTCCTTTGCTTTCAAGCACGGAAGCACGTACGTCGAGAAGTGGGTCTCCTCAGCCGGACGCCTGCCGGAGGTATCCGTGTCGCAAACCGTCACCGGCCTTCCCTGCGGCATCTACATGCTGTCAGCCGCCGCCCACCACATCACCCAGAACGTCACGTCGGCCCAGCGAGGCGCCTTCATCTTTGCCGGCTCGCACGAGCAGGCCGTGACCGCCGCAGCCGACTACACCCTCACCTTCACCCACCTCGGCCAGCCGCTGACCATCGGCCTGCACACCGCCGGCCCGACAGGAAACTGGATTGCCTGCGACAATTTCCGCCTCTACTACATCGGCGGCGAGGCGGCTGACTTCACGGCCGAACTGACGGCGCTGAGGGACGAGGCCGAGGCGCTCAGGCAGGCCAAGGCAAGCGCCGTGACCCTCACAGCCCTTGACGGGGCTGTCCGCGAGGCCGACGAGGCCATCCTTCAGGCCGACGTCGCCCGTTTTGCCTCCGCCGCCACGGCCTTGACGGAGGCCATGCAGGCTGTCCGCTCTTCGGCTGCGGCCTACGAGGCGTTGGCCGACGCCATCACGAACGCTACGGGCGTCGCCTCAGCCACCACCCAGGAGGTGGGGCGCGAAGCGTTCCTCTCGGCCATACAGGCGGCACAGACGCTTTGGGAGAGCCCCGATGCCACCGAAGCTGCCCTTGCCGAGGCGGTGGAGTTGCTGAAGCAGGCCACCTTCACCTTCCGTCTCGACGGCGGCAGCGGCACGCCCCCGACGGTTGTCACCGACACACGCCATGCGCGGGGTTCCACCGTCATCTTCGGGCGCAGCACGGTCACGGCAGCCTCCGGCTCACGCATCATCGAGCGCGGCTTCTGCTGGAGCCTGTCTCCCTCGCCCACCGTCTATGACAACCGCTCCACAGCCTACATCTCCAACGCCGGCTTCATCTATAAGATGGAGGGTCTGCAGCCGGCCACCCGCTACTATGTCCGCGCCTACGCCATCAGCGACACCTACGCCGTGGGCTATGGCGACGTGCTCAAGGTCTATACCATCCCCGCCGGCAACATCACGTGGACCTACAACAACGGCGGCCCTGCCGACGCCAACGAGCGCATCAATGCCGCCCTGGCCGGAGGCGTCGCCTACTGGAACCGCCTCACCGCCATACGCGGGCTGCGCATCTCCTGCTCATACGGCTCCGGCACACCCACCGCCGACTGCAGCTACGGCGGCAGCATGCGCATAGGCCCCTCGTCGTCCTACCAGCAGATTGGCACCGTCCTCCACGAGATGGCTCATGCTGCAGGCGTCGGCACTCATCCCGTGTGGTACGACTGCGCCGCCCTTCGCGAGAACACCAGCCGCGGCTACTGGCTGGGCGACCGCACCACCGACGTGCTGCGCTTCTGGGACAACGACAACGACGCCCGCCTCACCGGCGACAACACCCACATGTGGCCCTACGGCATCAACGGGGCCCACGAGGACCTCGGCACCGAGGCGCTCTACACCGCCCACGGCCTCATCATGCAGGCGCTCGGCGAAGACGGCCTGCCGCCCACGGGAGGCTTCTGCACGCCGGCCTATGTGTTCGACCAGGAGGACACCATACGCTACTACATACGCAGCGAATCGCCCGCCTACGGCCTCAGCACCTCGTTCCTCATGGAGAACCGCCTGCGCAGCCTGAAATCCGTCGTCATGACGCCTGCCGAGGCTGCCGCCAACGACAGCTGCGCGTGGATCATCACCTTCAACCCCGCCACCGGCTACTACCAGTTCCGCAACGTCGGCACGGGCCACTTCCTCTCCTACCAGACATCCTCGGGCTCAAGCGCGTTCAAGATGGTTGTCAAGAGCACCCCCGGCACCACCGAGAGCTTCCACTTGATGCGCGGACGCGTGGATGCCTCCATGCAGATTGCCGATGCCACCCTGCCCGTGCGGGGCTACTGGATTATCCACCCCGAGAGCAAGCAGAATCCCCCGTGCATGGCCGCTGCTGCGGGCGCCGGCGTGGGCACGGCCACGTTCAGCCTGGCCAACTCCGCCACCTCCCAACGCTGGGTGATACTCTCCGGCGAGACGATGGACGAACTCATCCGCACAGACATCTCCCCCCAGACACCAGACGCCGCACGCCAGGCATCAGACACCCTCTACGACCTCACGGGCCGCGCCCTGCAGCACACCCCAGCCAAGGGCATCTACATCATCGGACACAAGAAAGTCCTCATCCGCTAACGCCATCATACATAATTAAAAATTTAGAATTAAAAAAGTAATGGTTTAGTTTTTGCTCCGCAAAAGGTTTAGTTTTTTTGTTTTACAAAAAAACATTTAATGATTTTGCGTGGCAAAATCGGTTTATAAACCTCCGGCGTAGCCGGAACTAAACCTCGGCTAATCCGAACTAAACCTATAAACCACTCTCAATTATCAATTATCAATTGCGCCGAAGGCGCCTAACCCCTTTTATATATTAATAAGGTATAAATATGAACAAACGACTGGAATCGCTGGATGCCCTGCGGGGCTTCGACTTGTTCTGCCTCGTGGTTCTCGAGGCGCTGGTGCACAGGCTGGGTGACGCCATCAATGCGCCGTGGTATCAGCCTGTGGTTGACGCTTTCACCCACAAGACGTGGGAGGGCTTTTCGCCCTGGGACCTGGTGATGCCGCTCTTCATGTTCATGGCGGGCGTCACCATCCCCTTCTCGATGGAGAAATACCGCCAGCCGGGCAGGCAGAAGGAGCTGTGGCGACGGCTGACGCGGCGCGTGGTGCTGCTGTGGATTCTGGGCATGGCCTGCCAGGGCAACCTGCTGGGCCTCGACCCGCATCGCATCTATCTGTTCACCAACACCCTGCAGGCCATTGCTGTAGGCTATCTGTTCAGCGCCATCCTCTTCCTCCACACCCGCTGGAAAGCCCGGATAGGCATCGCCGTCGGCCTTCTGCTCGCCTTCTGGGCGGCTATGGAGTTCATCTCGTTCGGCGGCTTCGGCGGAGGCGACTACACGGCGCAGGGAAACCTCGCCGAAGGCATCGACCGCATGGTGCTGGGCCGTTTCCGCGATGCCGCAAAGGTCGTGGACGGGCAGGTCGTCTTTGCCGGATGGTACACCTACACGTGGATTCTCAGCAGCGTGAACTTCGTCGTCACCGTCCTGACGGGCGTGCTGGCAGGTGAGCTGCTGAAGGGCACGCTGGAGGAGCGCAAGAAGGTGTGGCTCCTCGTGGGCGCCGGCGCCGCCATGGTAGCCCTCGGCTGGACGTGGGGCCTCGTGCATCCCGTCATCAAGCACATCTGGACAAGCTCGATGGTGCTCGTCAGCAGCGGCTACTGCTTCCTGCTGATGGCGCTGTTCTACTGGTGGATCGACGTCCGCGGGCACAACCGCCACCTCACGTTCCTCAAGGTCTATGGCATGAACAGCATCACGGCCTACGCCGTCTCGCACATCATCAGCTTCTCCAGCATCAGCCGCTCGCTCTTCCACGGCCTCGAGCAGTACATCGGCAGCTACTACCCCGTCCTCATCCACCTCTCCAACGCCGTCATCCTCTTCCTCATCCTCGTCGTCATGTACAAGAGGAAAATCTTCCTGCGGGTGTAAAGCCAGAGAAGAAAAAAGCAAATATATTTGGATTTATGTTTGATTCGCACTACCTTTGTCCCCAAATGATTATAGCGATGCTATGAGTACACAGGCCATGACACAGACAATTGCTGAATACTTCAAGACGCAACCCGTTCTGAAGGCATGGCTTTTTGGTTCCTACTCCCGTGGCGAAGAAACGGCCGACAGCGACGTGGACATCATTGTCCAATACGACCGCAACCAACCTATTGGATTGTTCAAGATTTCGAAGATGCATCTGGCGTTAGAGCAACTGCTGGGAAAGGAGGTCGATTTAGTGGATGAAGAAACCATGTTCCCCTGGATTGAAGAAAGTGCGAGCCGCGATAAAAAACTAATCTATGCGAGAGCCAATTAGAGACAAACACCGGTTGTTACACATTCTGGATTCCATCAACACCATTTTGGAACGGACCAAAGGCATGAACTATGATGCTTTCATTGCCGATAAAATCCAATTGGGTGGCATTGTCTATTATACAATGATCATTGGTGAAGCAGTTTACAAGCTTAGCAAACCGTTTGTGAAAGCACATCCTCAAGTAGAATGGGATGTTATCGCCAACATGCGTCACCATATTGTGCATGGCTATTATCAAGTTAACCCCAAAGATGTCTGGGCTGTTATCCAAAACGACTTACTGCCTCTTAAGGAGCAAATCGAGCAGTTCCTTTCCACCATTAATTGGGATGAATGGGAGGAAACCGACATCGACTTATAGATTTACTGTTCAGGCGTATTTATAACCGACGAACTGTAGAGGCGCGACATGTCGCGTTCAATGGACTTTTCCCCCCTTCGGTTCCCTTATTATCGGGGGGCAGAAACCTCTTTTGCGCTCGCTGCTCCAAAGATTTTCTATAACAAACTCCCCTCTGCTGCGCGGTTTCCTTTTTAACCCGTCACAAGAATACCCCGTTTCCACGCCAACTGCTTACAGTTTTTCAATCCCATAGCCCCAACACAACCCGCATCGGCAATAGCATCAAACGTCGTGTCCACAGAATCAAACGCTGCCAAATTAGAATCAAACGCTACGCCCGCAGAATCAAACGTTATACGCGCAGAGCAGAAACGTTTCTCAACGCGAAGCCAAACGTTTGAAAAAGCAAAGCCCCCCCAACTCCTTTCAATCTTCAATCTTCATTTTTCAATCTTCAATTTTTTGTGACAGGTCAAAAAGATAACCGCGCAGCAGAGGGGAGTTTGTTAGTGGAAAGGGCACTTCGCAACCCGTCACAACCACCCATCTGCCCCCAGTACATACGCCCGCTCCACTCCCCAAAAGCACTACTTTTCATTTAAAAAGTAAAACTTTTTTCCAAAAAAGCACTACTTTTTCAAGAAAAACGACTACGTTTTCGAACGATTTTGACTATGTTTTCGAACAATCCTGACTACATTCCATATAAGAACAAGAATTATTCACGGACATTCGCGTAAATATCCCCACTTGGCGCGGTCCTACCAGCACCTGAATTAATCTCATGCGTACTTTCCGGCAACTCATAACATCCTGATATTGCCTTCTTTGATACATATATTCACAAAATGTTCAATGCGCCGAACAAAAATGTTCATTAGCGAGGGCAAAGGTAAACATAAAATCTGAGAAACGTATCTTTTGGGGAAGAAAAAGATAGCTTACTGGCCTATAGGGCTATTATTTCCTTCTGGCTGGGGATTACTCGACGAGCTCAAAATGCTGGAAGTCCTTGCACGAAGTCCAGTCGCCGCCCCACTCGAAGCCGGCTTCGGTGAAGAGGCGGAAGCAGAGGTCCTGATGGTCTATCTTGTAGGGGAAGTCCCACGTACGGTCGCAGTAGTCGGCAGCGGTGGCAGGCTGGATGAAGCGCGTGCCGTCGTCGCGGTCTTTATAATAAGGATTGTAGAGGGTGTTGATGTCGATGGCCAGTCCGCGGGCATGTTTCGACAATTTGGTGCTGCCAGCGATGGCGCGGTAGCAGAAGCACGACGAGTTGTTGTCGCGCATCTGGGTCTCGTCGTCGGCGTCATAGACATCGGGCAGGAGCATCCGCTGGATGGGGTACTTTGCATCGAAGAGTTGGCGGAGGATACGAACCACGCGGTCGGCAATCTGCGCGCCCACAATCATCTCGCCGACGTGCATCTGGTTGTCGTAGTCCCAGTGCAAGGCGCGGATGTGACGCAGGTCGTCGCGCCCGATATAGGGGTTCTCCTTGTAGGTCTTGCCCTGCATCCGCTGCCACACGCCGTCGGGTATCGGCTCGGCAGCGAAGCACTTGTCGATGCCGCCGTAAGCCTCAACAGCCTCGGCGCTGACCGTGCGCCCGGCCTGCCACTCGGTGAGCGGCTTCGTATCGACGGGGAAGGTGAAGCCGGTCTTCGCCACGCCGTCGCCGTAGATGGTGCGGAAGTCGTCGCGCATGGAGATGACGTGGTAGCCTGCCTGCCGCCACTGGTCGCCCAGCGTGAGAGCCTTTGCGCGCGAGGCATGGTCGCGCACATCATCGTCGGCAATGAGCATGAAGGCTGCCGAGCGATATTTGGGATTGCTCAGGGCGTAGTTGTGCATGGCCGCGTCGCCGCCGCTGTTGCCGAACGACAGCACGGGCGCCTTGCCTATCTCCTGCGTAATCTGCAACACCTTGTTGGTCTTCAGGTTCTTGATGATGAGTTCGTCGGTGCGCACAAGGTCTTCCTCGCGGCCGAAGGTGTGGTTGACGCCTTCCTCCATGCCCTGACTGGTGGAGCGCAGTTTCACGTCCATGCCGATGACGCGGTTTGGTTCGATGCCGATGCGCCCGACCAGTGCGCGACAGATGAAGCGGTCGCTGCCCGAGACGACGTAGTAGGTGAAGCCTTTGTCTCGCAGATAGTCGAACACCTGGAGCATGGGCTTATAGAAACTCTCGCCGTAGGTCATCCCCGTGAAGCCGTTGGCGGGCTGGGCAGCGTAAGCCTTGACATAGGCATCGAACCCGGCCAGCGTCATGCCGGAGTATGCCTTGGCGGCGGCGTAGGCGTGCTTCATGTCGAAGTGGTCGGGCAGCGGCTTGCCACTCCGCACGAAGTCGCGTATCTCCTGTGCCGTCTCCGTCACGTCCTTAGGAGCCTCATAAGTGGCATCGTCCAGTGCGCGGTATTCCAGCAGGTTGTATTCGAAGTACGTCGGATAGAGTTCTCCAACGAACGTGCCGTCCATGTCGAACGTGGCGATGCGGTCTTCCTCACGGATGAAGTTCTTGGAGTCGGGGTTCGTCACGTCCTCCACGTATTCCTGTAGTGCCGTCAGCGCCTCGCACGGGTTCCACAGCGTGAAATATTCCTTCGCCGCCGGAGTAACGACGGCTGCATCATCTTCGTTTCCGCACGATGCGAATACGCTGGCGCCGCAGATGAGGATGGCGGCGAGCATCCATAGCTTTGTCTGTTTCATATTACAAGGGCAAAGTTACGAAGAATAATTCATACAGACAAGGAAAATGAACAGAAATCGTTTCTTACACCTTTCTTGCCTCCTTTTCGGCAAGTTGTTAAAATTAGAAAAAGGACGGGGACGCTTTAGTAACAAGGCAACAAGGTAACACGACAAGTTCGATGTTACCTGTTACCTTGTTACTTTGTTTCATTTTCGGAAAAGAAGGCAAGGAGCGTGCGATTGCCTGCTTCCGATGGAATCCGGTAGTTTCCGAAGCGAAATTGAATCTGTTTTGGAGTTACGTTCAGAATTCCTCTTTTTCGCCTCGTCATAAAAAAGGCTGAGAAGCTGTTAGTGATACCGCCAAAACATTACAGGCCCGACTCGAGGAACTGAAAGAGGCCCTTGAAGACGATACCTTTGTCGGCGATATAGGTGGCGAATTACAATAAATTCCGAATACGCAAGCACCTCTATCCGGATTTTACTGTAAAGTTACAATCAATTCCGAATACGAAGGCACATCTATCCGGATTTTACTGTAAAATTACAATAAATTCCGAATTGCCGAACATTTTTCCACCCTTCTTGTCGCCTTTCTTCCACCTTTCTTACCTTGTCACCTTTCTGGTCACCTACAAAAAAGTCTTCATTTTTCTTGCTTTTTCTCTCGGTTTGCAGTACTTTTGCGGCGCCAATACGGGTTATTGGCATGTTCAAATCAATTATTAACTTAAAAAACAACAAAGTAAATGGCAACAAGAATCAGATTACAGAGAAGAGGAAAGAAGGACTATGCGTTCTATTCCATCGTAATCGCTGACTCGAGAGCTCCACGTGATGGACGTTTTATTGAAAAGATTGGTACGTACAACCCCAACACCAATCCGGCCACAGTAGATTTGGATTTCGACAGGGCATTGTACTGGGTGAACGTCGGCGCTCAGCCGAGCGACACGGCACGCAGCATTCTGTCGCGCGAGGGCGTCTATCTGATGAAGCACCTGCAGGGTGGCATCAAGAAGGGTGCTTTCGACGAGGCCGCTGCAAAGGCTAAGTTCGACGCTTGGAAACAGAACAAGGAAAGTGCTCTGAAGGCTATCGTCGTGAAGGGCGAGCAGGCTAAGCGCGACGCTTACAAGGCTGCTATCGAGGCAGAGAAGAAGGTGAACGAGAACATCGCTGCCAAGGTGGCCGAGAAGAAGGCTGCCGCCGCCCTGAAGGCTGCTGAGGAAGCGGCTGCTAAGGCTGCCGAAGAGGCTGCCGCCAACGCAGAGGCTGCTCCCGCCGCTGAAGCCGAGGCTCCCGCCGAGGCATAAACGTAGCCCGAAAAGGAAAAGAAGGGCGGCTTTGAAAAAGGCTGCCCTTTTTTTAGTTAAGAATTAAGAATTAAGAAAAAAATGTCTTGTATTTCAGGAGTTCAGGAGTTCAGACAATACCTTTGTATGCGGATAATCGTTAGCAAAGCTATTTTTCTTAACTCTTAATTCTTAATTCTTAACTAAAAAAATCTCTTAATTCTTAACTCTTAACTATACAAAAACCATGAACCGTGAACCCCAAAGATTGCTCGTCACTCTCCTCTTCTTGCTGGCTGCGGCATGGTTTTTCTTCCCCGTCGGTGCACCGCAGGAGATGAGCACCTTGTTTGCCCTGCGGCTGGCGATGCCTGCTGCGTTGCTGACGTTGGGCGGCATCGGGCTACTCCCCTGGCTGATGACAGCAGGATTCCTGTTCTGCGCCGTGGGCGACACGATGGGTGTGCTCGGCAGCTTCGAGGGGCAGATGGGCGGCTTCGCCGTAGCGCATGTCTGCTTCATCGTCTGGCTGACAAAAGAAATAAAAAGGACAAGAAGGGGTGCGGCGCCACAAGACCCGCCCCTCTTCGCTTCTCCTTATATATATATCACCCCGCTCTGCCTGGTGCCGCTCTTCGTTGCCGCCGTGCGCATCATCCCTGCCATCCACGACGTGCCCATCCGCGTGGGCTGCGGCATCTATGCCCTGCTCCTCACGGGTACCATGTGGACTGCGTGGCAGCGCATGGCGTCATCTGCACGCCGGGACAAAGGCAGCACGAAGGGATGGCCGCTGCTGACGGCGCTGGGCGCGACGCTGTTCCTCGTCTCCGACTTCGTGCTCTCGTGGAACAAGTTCGTGCAGTCTGTCCCGAACAGCAGCCTCCTCATCATGAGCACCTACTACGCCGCCTTGCTACTACTTTTCATGGGCGAAACAGGGAAAAACAAGAAAAAATCACTTTTTTGAATAAAAAAATTACAATTTGTTTTGTCGGTTAGAAAAAAGGCTTTACCTTTGCAGCGGAATTAAACGAATGAACAAATGAAGTCGTATTTCAACAACAAGTTCTGGTGGCGCTCGACGGTTTATTGAGCACGGAACTTCTTATTCAAACATTACACGTATAATAAAGAGAAAAAAGATAACGTCCGTTGCTCATGCAGCGGACTTCTTTTTTAACTTGACAGAAGTGGTAATGCGTGAGACGGAAAAAACATTTCAAAAACCCATTTAATAACAAACAACAATGAAACAGAAGAGATTCATCCTTCAGGAATCGGAGATTCCAAAGAAATGGTACAACATCCAGGCCGAGATGCCTAACAAGCCGATGCCCATGCTGGCACCGAACGGGCAACCGGTGACCGTCGATGACCTCTGCCACGTATTCTCGCGTGGTGCATCGGAGCAGGAGCTCAACACCACCGATGCTTGGATTGACATTCCGGAGGAGGTGCGCCAGTTCTACGCCTACTACCGCTGCACGCCGCTCGTCCGCGCCTACGGCCTCGAGGAAGCGCTGGGTACACCCGCCCACATCTACTTCAAGAACGAGAGCGTCAACCCGCTGGGCTCGCACAAAATCAATTCGGCCCTGCCGCAGATGTACTTCTTCAAGAAGGAGGGCATCACCAACGTCACCACCGAGACGGGTGCCGGACAATGGGGCGCTGCCCTCAGCTATGCCGCCAAGCTGTTCGGCATCGAGGCTGCCGTCTATCAGGTGAAAATCAGCTACGAGCAGAAGCCCTACCGCCGCAGCATCATGCAGACCTTCGGCGCTCTCGTCACCCCCAGCCCCTCCATGTCCACCCGTGCCGGCAAGGACATCCTCACCAAGGACCCCAACCATCAGGGTTCTCTCGGCACCGCCATCAGCGAAGCCATCGAGTTGGCCGTCACCACGCCCAACTGCCGCTACTCGCTGGGCTCGGTGCTGAACCACGTCAGCCTGCACCAGACCGTCATCGGCCTAGAGGCTGAGAAGCAGATGGAGATGGCCGGCGAATACCCCGACGTCGTCATCGCCTGCTTCGGCGGCGGCAGCAACTTCAGCGGCATCGCCTACCCCTTCATGCGCCATAATTTCAGCGGCGAGCGCCACACCCGCTTCGTTGCCGCCGAGCCCGCCAACTGCCCCAAGCTGACGCGCGGCGAGTTCCACTACGACTTCGGCGACGAGAGCGGCATGACGCCCCTCATCCCCATGTACACGCTGGGCCACAACTTCCGTCCCGCCAACATCCACGCCGGCGGTCTGCGCTACCACGGCGCCGGCACCATCGTCAGCCAGCTGCTGAAAGACAAGCAGCTCGAAGCCGTTGATATCGACCAGATTGAGAGCTTCGACGCCGGCACGCTGTTTGCCCGCGCCGAGGGCATCATCCCCGCCCCCGAGAGCAACCACGCCATCGCCGCCACCATACGCGAAGCGCTGCGCTGCAAGGAGACGGGCGAGAAGAAGACCATCCTCTTCAACCTCTCCGGCCACGGCCTCATCGACATGTCGGCCTACGACCAGTACCTGGCCGGCAACCTCTCCGACGCTGCCATCGACGACTCGGTCATCGCCCGAAACCTCAAAGAGATTAAAGAGCAGATTAAGTTCTAAGACGAACAAGCCCTTATCCGACAGAAGCGGATGCCCGTACGGGCATCCGCTTCTTTTCTACAAAGAAGAGTCTCTAAATGCCCATTCGCAATCGAAAAGTCTCTAACGTTTGGATTTCTCAAAAAATACCCGTACTTTTGCAGAAAAGAAGATAATCAACAATAAAACGACATGAAAAGAAAGTCAACTTTGCTGGCTGTTCTGTTTGCGCTGTTTGCGTGGCAGGCCGGCATGGCACAGGACGTGAAGGTGGAATTCTTCACGCCCAACATCGTACACATCGTGAAGGGACAGCCCACCAAGACGCTCGTCGTCACAGCAACGCCCGAGGCCGTCAACCCCGTGGTAGCCAAGGGGCTGTGGAAGAGCAGCGAACTGACCGTGCGCCAGGACGCCAAGGGCAATCTGACCTTCCTGACCGCCAAGGGGAAGGTGCTGCTGAGGGAGAAGGACTGCGCCATCGGCGAAACCCGGCAGACGTTCACGCTGGACAAAGACGAAGCCATCTACGGGCTGGGCACCATCCAGAACGGCAAGATGAACCGCCGCGGCGAGCGCAAGCGCATGGAACAGTCGAACCTCGAGGACTTCCAGAACGTGCTGCAGAGCATCAAGGGCTGGGGCCTTTACTGGGAGAACTACTCCCCCACCCTTTTCGAGGACAACGCCGAGGGCATGACCTTCGACTCGGAGGTTGGCGAGGGCATCGACTACTACTTCATGTACGGCGGCTCGGCCGACGGCGTCATCGCGCAGATGCGCCACCTCACAGGCGGCGTGCCTATGTTCCCGCTGTGGACCTATGGCTACTGGCAGTCGAAGGAGCGCTACAAGACCGCCCGCGAGACCGAGGGCATCGTGGACCAGTACCGCGCGCTGGAGGTGCCGCTCGACGGCATCATACAGGACTGGCAGTACTGGGGCTCGAACTATCTGTGGAACGCAATGGACTTCCTCGCCGAGGAGTTCTCGGGCGGCAAGCAGATGATTGACAACGTCCACAAGAAGCACGCCCACTTCATGATCAGCATCTGGGCCAGCTTCGGCCCCATGACGCAGCAGTTCCGCGAGCTCGACGAGAAGGGCCTGCTGCTGCCCATCGAGACCTGGCCGCAGAGCGGACTCTCGCACATCTGGCCTCCGAGGATGGACTATCCGTCGGGCGTGAAGGTCTATGACGCCTTCCACCCCGAGGCACGCGCCATCTACTGGAACCACCTGAAGCGGCTCTACGACTACGGCACGGATGCGTGGTGGATGGACTCGACAGACCCCGATTTCTTCAATCCCAAGGAGAGCGACTACGACCACCCCGTCTATGGCGGCACATGGCGCTCGCAGCGCAACGCCTTCCCGCTGGAGACCGTGCGCGGCATCTATCAGGCACAGCGCAAGGACGACCGGGGCAAGCGCATCTTCATCATGACACGAAGCAGCTTTGCCGGTCAGCAGCACTACGGCTCGAACATGTGGAGCGGCGACGTCAACTCGTCGTGGGACATGCTGCGGAAACAGATTCCCGCAGGACTGAGCTATTCGCTGACAGGCAATCCCAACTTCAACACCGACATCGGCGGATTCTTCTGCGGCTCGTACAACACGCGCGGAGGCGGCTCAGCGCCCCGCAACCCGCAGTTCCAGGAGCTCTACGTGCGCTGGATGCAGTATGCGCTTTTCTGTCCCGTCTTCCGCAGCCATGGCGCCGATGCCCCGCGCGAAATCTGGCAGTTCGGAGGGAAGGGCGAGCCTGTCTATGACGCCATCGAGCGACAAATCCGGCTGCGCTACCGGCTGATACCTTATTTATATAGCACCGCCTGGCAAGTCACCAGCAACAACGACAGCTACATGCGCCCGCTGTTTGCCGACTTCAGGGCCGACCGTAGGGTGTGGGACATGACCGATGAGTTCCTCTTCGGCCACAGCATCCTCGCCTGCCCCATCGTGGAGCCGCAATATACCGAAGAGCGCATCGTCCGTACCGACGCCATGACCGGCTGGAACCGTCAGGACGCAACGGAAAGCTCACTCGCCGGGGCCATCGACTTCACAGCCACGAAGACCGCCACGAAATACCTGCCCAAGGGCACCGTGTGGTACGACTTCTGGACAGGCCAGCGCTACAAGGGCGGACAGGAGGTCACCTTCAAGACAACGCTGGACCGCGTGCCCATGTTTGTCCGCGCCGGCAGCATCCTGCCCCTCGGGCCCGAGATGCAGTACGTCGGCGAAAAAGCCTGGGACGACCTTGAAATCCGCGTCTATCCCGGCGCCGACGGCACCTTCACGCTCTACGAGGACGAAGGCGACAGCTACAACTACGAACGAGGGCAGTTCACCGAAATCCCCTTCACGTGGGACGACCGTGCCCGCCGTCTCACCATCGGTTCGCGCCAAGGCTCCTATGAGGGAATGCTCGCCACACGCCAGTTCCGCATCGTCCTCATCGGGAAGGACACTCCTCGCAGCCAAAACGTCACCTACACAGGGCAGCAAGTGGAAGTGAAGCTTTAATACACTTCGTATCTACGACAGGCAACGACGCGGATAGAGTGACTATTCGCGTCATTGCCTTTACATTAGCGGAGGGGCTATTTGCCGGTGTGCAGGTAGCTTTTCAGCGCCTCGACATAGTCTTCGAAGGCCTTCAGCCCTGTGGGGGTGATGCGGCAGATGGTGCAGGGCCGCTTGCCCTTGAACGTCTTTTCCACAGCGATGTAGCCCGCTTCGGACAGCTTGTCGAGCTGTACGCTGAGGTTGCCTGCCGTGGCGCCCGTCTGCTCCTTGATGAAGGGAAACTCGGCCTCCTCGGCGCTAATGAGCAGCGACATCACGGCCAGACGCAGCTCTGAGTGTAGCAAAGGGTCTAATGGTTGAAACATAAGCCAGCCCTCTTATTCGCGCGTTTGGATGTTGACGATGATGCCGGGAATGACGAGCCCGACGACAGCCACAGCGGCCATCACCAGCAGCTGTTCCCCGCCGGGATAGCGCAAGGCGACGAAGAACCCGCTGATGCCGGCAATAACGCTACAGATGGAGATGACACGGTTCTTCAGGATAAGGCCTGTGGTGGTGCTTGCCATGCCCAAGGCAAACGTGATGATGCTGGTTATGGGAATGAAGTTTCCCGAGGCAGGCGCCAGCGACTGAAACGACAAAACGCCAAAGCCGGCTAGACAAACGATGAAGCCAAGGCCGCAGCAGAAGATGCCGAACGAAGCCCACACCTTGCCGATAACACTACCGATGATGTTTCGGGGCACAGGCTGACGCCGTTTATCCATCATATTGTTGCCTACAATCCCCACCAGCGTCATGACGAACCATAAGACATTCCACACGGGCCCGCCGTGGTTTTTCCACAAATAGGCAATCAGCACGGCAAATACCACCACCAGACTACCCCACCAAATCATGGGCCGTCCGGACTGTTTCGTCATAGCGCGACGACTTTGCTCTATCGACTCGCGGATAATTTCCAAACTGCGCTCTGCAGTCAAGTTCTCTTTCTCTTCCATTGTTTTGTTCCTTTTTTTAGTTAATTACTTTGTTTTCAATTCTCTTTGCCTCCCCTTCCCTCCTGCAGAAAGGGTCGGTTTGGCGGTTTTGTGTTCGAATCACGGCGCAAAGATAAAACAGTTTATTTTATAAACCAAATTATTTGATGAATTTTTTTATAAAAAGATTTTCCGCAAAAAATCCCCTAACGGTCCATGCGCGCCCCGAAGGGACAATGAGCGTATGGCCCGGGGCAACGCCCTGGGCTATACGCTTTTTGCCTTTCAAGCCGTTAACAAGAAAACGGTAACACCCGAGTATGTGGTGTTACCTCGTTACCGTGTTACATGCGGACATCAGCCATTCAGCGAATGTGTCTATACAGGCCTTGATAGTGCAAATTAATCTTAAATAGTCTTTTCGGGTGTTATATTTCAGCTGCGAGTTTTTCGTTTGCGAAAAAACTTCACTAATTTTGCGCCGTTTTTTTCATACGGTATATATAAATAGGTAAAATGGATACAAGAAGAAAGATTATGGCCTCGCTGCTGATGCTGACATGCTGGGCGACGATGGCGACAGAGGCTGCGGCACAGGAGCAAGGCGTGCTGCACCTGACGCTGGAGCGGGCCATAGAACTTGCGCTGGCCGACAACCCCACCATGCAGATTGCCGAACAGGACGTTCAACTGAAGGAGATGTCCAAACTGGAGACCACCATGGGACTGCTGCCCGAGGCAAGCCTGGCCGGCTCGTACCAGCGTACCATCGAGAAGCAGACGATGGTGATGAACAACATGCAGTTCAAGGTGGGTGTGAACAACATGTACAGCGGCGGCCTCACCGTCAGCCTGCCCGTGTTTGCCCCGGCTCTCTACAAAAGCATGACGCTGACGCGTACCGACGTGGAACTGGCGCTGGAGTCGGCAAGAGCGTCAAAGCAGGACCTCGTGTGCCAGGTCACCAAGGCTTTCTACCAGCAGATGCTGGCGCAGGACAGCTATGCCGTGCTGCAGAAGGCGCTGGCACAGAGCGAAGAGAACTTCCGCATCGTCGCGGCCAAGTACGACGAGGGCCGCGTGAGCGAATACGACAAGATAAGCGCCGAGGTGCAGATGCGCAACCTGCAGCCCTCGGTCATCAGCGCCCGCAATGCCGTCGATCTGAGCAAGCTGCAACTGAAGGTGCTGATGGGCGTGACGGCCGACGTCGATGTTGAGGTCGAAGGCAACCTGCGCGACTACGAGGAGACGCTCTACGGCAGCATGCTGGGGCTCGACAGCCTGTCGCTGGCCCGCAACAGCTCGCTCGCCCAGATGGATCTCAACAGCCGTCTGCTGCGCAACACGCTCTCCATACAGCAGCAGAGCTTCATGCCCAACGTGGCCTTGCAGTTCAACTATATGTACACGTGCATGGCAGACAACTTCGACTTCGGCAACTACAACTGGAACCCCTACGCCAACGTGGCGCTGAGCGTCAGCATTCCCCTGTTCAAGTACAGCAACTTCAGCACGGTCAAGAAGACGCGCTTGCAGATGAACCAGCTGCAGCTGAACCGCGACTACGCCGAGCGTCAGCTGCGGATGCAGATGAACACCTATCTGAACAACATGACGGCCAGCGCCGAGCAGGTGAGCTCGAACAAAGAAGCCATTGCCCAGGCACAGAAGGGACGCGACATTGCCCAGACGCTCTACGACGTAGGGCGCGGCACGGTACTCGAGCTCAATAGCGCCGAGGTGGCACTCACACAGAGCGAGCTCACCTACAGCCAGTCCATCTTCGACTGGCTGACGGCCAAGGCCGACCTCGACAAACTGGTCGGAAAAGACTATGAGACTGAAGATTGAAATTTGAAAACAGACATATAATATGAGAAAGAGTGGAATCCTTGTAGCCATCGCAATGGCTACTGTGATAGCCGGCTGTACGAGCGGACAGAAGACACAAGAGGCTGCCATGCAGCAAGAGAGTGCCAAGCCTAAGGTACGTCTGGCAACCGTCAACCAGCGGGCTGTTGACCAGGTGCGCGACTACACCTGTACCGTCGAGGCCGAAGTGAAGAACAACATCGCCCCACAGACGCCGGGGCGTATCAGCAAAATCTTCGTCGAGGTGGGCGACCATGTCGTCAAGGGGCAGAAGCTGGTGCAGATGGACGCCTCGTCGCTGCGTCAGCTGGAGCTGCAAATCGCCAACCAGAAGACCGACTTCGAGCGAATAGAGAAACTCTATAAGATAGGCGGCGCCAGCAAGGCCGAATACGACAATGCCAAGATGTCGCTGGACATCAACGAAACCAGCTATGCCAACCTGAAGGAGAACACCACGCTGCTGAGCCCCATCACAGGCATCGTCACCGCCCGCAACTACGACAACGGCGACCTCTATGCCGGCAGCCCCGTGCTCACCATCCAGCAGATACGTCCCGTGAAGCTGCTCATCAACGTCAGCGAGCAGTATTTCAGCCGCGTGCAGAAGGGCGACCGCGCCACCATCCGCCTCGATGCCCTGCCCGGCAAGGAGTACGAAGCGAAGGTGACGCTGGTCTATCCGACCATCAACGCCGCCACCCACACCTTCCCCGTCGAGCTGAGCCTGCCCAACGCCGACGAGGCCGTGCGCCCGGGCATGTTTGCCCGCGCCACGCTCAACTTCGGCACCGAGCAGCACGTGGTGGTGCCCGACCAGGCCATCGTCAAGCAGCCCGGCAGCGGCGAACGCTTTGTCTATACCTACAACAACGACGGCACCGTCAATTACATGAAGGTGGAGCTTGGCCAGCGCCTCGACGACAGCTACGAGCTGCTGAGCGGCGTCAGCGACGGAGCCCGCATCGTCATCGCCGGACAGAGCAAGCTCGTCGATGGCGCAGAAGTGCAGGTGGTGGAGTAGCGTTTGCAGGGACGCTCCGCATGCAAGGAAAATGGTATCCGCATGCAAGGAAAAAATAGTAAATCGTAAATCGTCAAATCGTTAATCAATCTATGAGTCTATACGAAGGTTCGGTCAAACGACCGATTATGACCTCACTGATATTCACCGCCATCGTGGTGCTGGGTATCTTCTCGCTCACCAAGCTGCCGGTGAACCTCTTCCCCGATATCGACACGAACACCATCATGGTGATGACGTCCTACAGCGGCGCATCGGCCGAGGACATTGAGCAGAATGTCACCCGCCCGCTCGAGAACACGCTGAACACCGTGGGCAACCTGAAACACATCACCAGCCGCTCGTCGGAGAACATCTCCCTCATCACGCTGGAGTTTGAGTATGGCTACGACATCGACGACCTCACGAACGACGTGCGCGACAAGCTCGACATGGTGAAGCGTGCGCTGCCCGACGGAGCCACCGACCCCATCATCTTCAAGTTCGACTCCGACATGATGCCAGTGATGATACTCTCCGTGCAGGCCGACCAGAGCGTCAACGGCCTCTACAAGATTCTGGACGAGAACGTGGCCAACCCGCTGGCACGCATCTCGGGCGTGGGCAGCGTCAGCATCGGCGGTGCCCCCGAGCGCGAGGTCTATGTCTATTGCGACCCCGTGAAGCTGGAGGCCTACAACCTCACCGTCGAGGCCATCTCCAGCATCATCACCCAGGAGAACCGCAACATCCCGGGCGGCTCGTTCGACGTGGGCAACGAAACCTATCCCCTCCGCGTGGAGGGCGAGTTCAACGACCCCCGCGAGATGGAGAACATCGTCGTGGCCAGCGTGGCCGGCAGCGACATCTACCTGCGCGACGTGGCCCAGGTGGTCGATACTCTGCAGGAGCGCGGACAGATGTCGTTCACCAACGGCGTGCGCGGCGCAACCATCATCGTGCAGAAGCAGAGCGGAGCCAACACCGTCGAAATCTGCAACAAAGTGAAGAAGATGCTGCCCGAACTGGAGCGCAACCTCCCCGCCGACGTCCACATCGGCATGATCAACGACACGTCCGAGAGCATCATGAACTCCATCGGCTCGCTCGAAGAGACCGTGTTCTTTGCCCTGCTCTTCGTGGTGCTGGTGGTGCTGTTCTTCCTCGGGCGCTGGCGTGCCACGTTCGTCATTGCCATCACCATCCCCCTCTCGCTCATCGCCTCGTTCATCTACCTGCTGCTCAGCGACGGCTCGCTCAACATCGTCTCGCTCTCGTGTCTCTCCATCGCCATCGGCCTGGTGGTCGATGACGCCATCGTGGTGCTCGAGAACACGACCACCCACATCGAGCGCGGCGCCGACCCCAAGCAGGCTGCCATCCACGCCACCAACGAGGTGGCCATCTCCGTCATAGCCTCCACGCTGACCATGCTGGCGGTGTTCCTGCCGCTGACGATGGTGAAGGGCATGGCGGGCATGATGTTCAAGCAGCTCGGCTGGATGATGTGCGTCATCCTCACCGTCTCCACCACCAGCGCACTCTCCTTCACGCCCATGCTCTGCTCGCAGATGCTGAAGCTGAAGAAGAAGCGCAGCCGCTTCATGGAGCGCGTGTACGGCCCCATCGAGCGCTTCCTCGACCGCTTCGACCATTGGTATCAGCGCCGTCTCGACTGGTGCGTGCGCCATCGCGCTGTCATCATCCTGACGAGCGTTGCCATCTTTGCCGTCAGCCTGCTGACGGTGAAGTCCATCGGCACAGAGTTCTTCCCCTCAAGCGACGACAGCCGCCTGACCGTCAAGGTGTGGATGCCCATCGGCACACGCACCGAGCGCAGTCAGGTAGTGGCCGAGGAGCTGGCCGAGAAGTGGCGCCACGACTTCGGCAAGGACACCCGCGTCATCAACTACACCGTCGGCCAGGCATCCGAGGACAACACCTTCGCCTCCATGCAGGACAACGGCACACACATCATCTCCTACAACGTCCGCCTGAAGAACCCCAGCGAGCGCAAGGTGACGGCCTTCGATGTGGCCAGCATCATCCGTGCCGACCTGGGCGCACGCCCCGAGATAGACCGCTTCACCGTCAGCGCCGGCGGTGGCGCCGGCATGGGCGGACAGTCAACCGTCGCCTTCGAGGTCTATGGCTGGGACTTCAGCGAGACGGACAACGTGGCCAAGATGCTGCGCACCGAGCTCAAGAAGGAACCGGGCGTGGCCGAAGTGCGCATCAGCCGCGACGAGTACCAGCCTGAGTATCACGTGGAGTTCGACCGCGAGAAACTGGCCCGCCACGGACTGAACATGTCCACCGCCGCCACCTATCTGCGCAACCGCATCAACGGCTCCACCGCCTCGTACTACCGCGAGGATGGCGAGGAGTACGACATCAAAGTGCGCTTCGCCCCCGAGTTCCGCACTTCCATTCAGGACATCGAGAACATCCTTCTCTATGGCTCACAGGGCAACACCGTGCGAGTGAAAGACGTCGGCAAGGTGGTCGAGAGCTTCACGCCCCCCACCATCCAGCGTAAGGACCGCCAGCGCATCAACACCGTCACAGCCATTGTCGAAAAGGGATTCCCCATGAGCACCGTGGTGGAGGCCGGACAGCGCATCATCAGCGAAGGCGACATTCCCCTCGGCGTCACCGTCGGCATCGCCGGCGACTTCGAGGAACAGCAAGACTCCTTCTCCGACCTGCTCATGCTCGGACTGCTCATCCTCATGCTCGTCTATATCGTCATGGCGGCCCAGTTCGAGAGCTTCTCCGACCCGTTCATCATCATGCTCAGCGTGCCCTTCGGCGTCAGCGGTGTGCTCATCGCCCTATGGCTCAGCGGCACCACGCTCAACCTGATGAGCGCCCTCGGCATCGTGCTCCTGCTCGGCATCGTAGTGAAGAACGGCATTGTGCTCATCGACTACATCCGCCTCTGCCGCGAACGCGGACAGGGCATCCTGAAAGCCGTCGTCACCGCCGGCCGCAGCCGTCTGCGCCCTGTGCTGATGACCACGCTCACCACCATCCTCGGCATGGTGCCTATGGCCATCGGCCGCGGCGAAGGCTCCGAGCTCTGGCGCCCCCTCGGCGTCAGCGTCATCGGCGGACTCACCCTCTCCACCGTGCTCACCCTCATCCTCGTCCCCGTCGTCTATTGCACCTTCGCCGGTGGGCAGGTCAAGCGCCAGCGCCGCAAGCACGCCCGCCAGCTCGCCCTCGACGCCTACTGGAAAGAGAACAAGTCCAAACACATTAAAGCAGCAAAACGATGAAAGCGATATTCATAGCCTACGACCAAGCCTATAAAGAACGCATCCTGACCCTTCTTGACCACAATGGTTGCCGCGGCTTCAGCCTCTTCCCGCAGGTGCAGGGGCGCGGCAGCGTCAGCGGAGAGCCCCACTATGGCAGCCACGCCTGGCCCTCGATGAACAGCGCCGTCCTCACCATCGTCGATGACGCCCGCGTCGATGCCCTGCTCGATGCCCTCCATGCCCTCGACCTCGAAACCGAGAAACTCGGCCTCCGTGCCTTCGTCTGGGACGTCGAGAAAACCATTTAAAAAAATGAATAAAAAAAGGGCGAACATGCACTCCATGTTCGTCCTTTTCTGTATCTTTGTCACGCTAAACACGTTAAATCCCATCAACTATGAAAAAGATCTCTCTTATGTTTCTTGCGCTTGCGGCTGCGCTTCCCATCCTGGTAGCCTGCCAGGGCAGCTCCCAACCGTCGTCTGCCGCCTCGCAGCCATCCGGCAAGGCCCTTGTCACGCCTGCCGACGACTATGCCACACCCTTCGATGCCCCTGCCTTTGGCAAGGCCGCAGAGGGGGGTGTCTATATGGAACCCCTCTGCTGGTGGACGGGCATGAAACTGCCCCTTCAACTGATGGCCCATGCCGACGGCATCGGCTCGTGTGACGTTCGCATCGAAGGCAGCAAGGCTGTCCGCGTGAAGGCCGTACATAAGGCCGACAGTCCCAACTACCTTTTCATCGACGTGGAGATTGGCGCTTCGGCCAAGCCCGGCACCGTCGAGGTCGTCTTCAGCCGCGACGGACAAGAGGTGGCCCGCCAGCCCTATCCCCTCTACGCCCGTGCCGAGGGCTCGGCCAACCGCGTGGGCTTCACCACCGCCGACATGATCTACCTCATCATGCCCGACCGCTTCGCCAACGGCGATCCTTCCAACGACGCTTCACCGCTCTGCCCCGAAGGGCCCAACCGCGGCGACTCCTTCGGACGTCACGGAGGCGACATTCAGGGCATCATCGACCACCTGGACTACCTCGACCAGCTGGGCGTCACCGCCATCTGGTGCACACCGCTCACCTTCGACAACGAGCGCCATGCCTCTTTCCACGGCTATGCGGCTTCAGACTACGTCCACATCGACCCCCGCTACGGCACCAATCCCCTCTTCAAAAGCTACGTGAAGGCTTGCCACCAGCGTGGCATCAAAGTGATTACCGACTTCGTGCCCAACCACTGCGGTGCCCAGCACTGGTGGATGCGCGACCTCCCCTTCAACGACTGGGTTCACCAGTTCCCCAGCTACACCCGCAGCCTCTTCAACTTCGCGCCCAACATGGACATCAACGCCTCGAAGAAAGACCTCTACTACCAGGAGAGCGGATGGTTCGCCCCCTCCATGCCCGACATGAACCTCGACAACCCCTACGTGCTGCGCTATTTCCAACAGGTGGCCATCTGGTGGGTTGAATGGAGCGGCCTCGACGGCATACGCATCGACACCTATCCCTATAACGAAAAGGTGCCGGCCTCGCAACTCTGTCAGGCCGTCATGGACGAATATCCCAACCTGAACATCGTAGGTGAGTGCTGGACGCAGAGCGTGCCCCAGCTGGCCTACTGGCAGGGCGGCAACCCCAACGCCGACGGTTTCGACAGCCATCTGCCCTCTATCATGGACTTCCCGCTGCGCGACGCCATCGTCAGCAGCATCCCCGCCGGCCGTGGGCGCGGTGGCAACCTCACCCGCATTTACGAAGCCCTCTCGCACGACTTCGCCTATCACGACCTCTCGCACATGATGATTTTCGCCGCCAACCACGACACCGAGCGCATCGGTAGCATCGTCCATGCCGACCCTAACCGCATGAAGATGATAACCGTCCTGCTGGCTACCCTACGTGGCATCCCACAGACCTATTATGGCGACGAGCAGATGTTCCTCAATTCTGACGACCGCGGCGACAGCGCCTGGCGGCGTGAGTTCAGTGGAGGATGGGAAGGCGACAGTATAAACCTCTTCACGGCTGAGGGACGCTCGGCCGAGCAGAACGAACTCCTTGATTTCAACAGCCGTCTCTGGCAGTGGCGCAAGACGGCCGAGGTCATCCACCGCGGACGCACACTGCACTTCGTGCCACGCGACAACACTTACGGCTACTTCCGCTATCTTACCGCCGACAATGACAACGCCCCCGACGCCCGCATCGGCAAAGCCGTATTCGTCTTCATCAACAACAGCGACGCCGACCGACAATTGCCGTGGAGCTACTACGACGAGTTCACCCCCCGCCTCTCCCCCCTTGCCGGCGACAATCCTGTCAAAGCGGCCAAAGGCACCGACGTCCTCACAGGCCAGGCTGTCATCCTATCTGATACCACTGTCGTCCCTGCAGGAGGCACGCTGGTTGTGGAATTCAAATAGTTGTGGGAAAGGCGTGGTTGTGTGCTCGTTTGTCACATTACAACCCGCAGACCCGAAACGCACCTTAGAAGTACGGATTGAAATAGGCAAACATTTGTGCCTGTTCGCCTTTCGCAAGCGTTTTCTTCCACAGGCCATGGATGTTGCAGTATGCATACGCCGCCACGGGCTTGTCCTCGCCGTGGGCGAAGAGGGCCACAGGCATGGTGCCTGCCTTTAGTTTCTGAAAGTGGGTACCATGTTCGGTTTCCAGGCAGATGAAGCAGATGTGATGCCGTTCCGTCATAGGATGCTTGACGGTGCCGACGCACACCTCCATCGTGTAGTCATTCACGCGACGGATTACCGGCAGATGTCTTTCGGAATACCCTTCTGTCATAGCCGGTTCCAGTTCAGTCATTTCGTTTCCGCAGCAGGATGGAGTCACCCCACTGTCAACTGTTTTGAAGATAACGTTTCCGCATTTCTCGCAGAAATAAAATTTTGTTGCCATAAACGTTCTTTTAGGGTGAATTAGTAAAACAGGTTAGCACTCTCTAAAGGCAAAGTTACTGAAAACTATTCACTTCTACAAACAAAATGGACGTTTTTTTTCTTATCTACAAGAAAAAAAAGATGTGCCCACGAAAGGCAGGCACATTCTTTTGTCGGTATTTGCTTATTTCGTTTAACAATAAACATCAAACGATAATTCAGTTCCAAACATTCGTCTGAACTCCTGAACTCCTGTAACTCCTGAACTCCTATTATATAATATGAGTCGTACGGTCAGAAAATACGGCGGGTGAGGCGTAGGCTGACGACAGGGAAGGCTTTCAGCTGGCGGGCGGTGGCGCAGTAGGAACCGATTTTGCCTTCTACGTCCGTCAGATCATGCACGAGGTCGGTGCCGTCGTGCATGATAATCTTGGGCGAGCCGCCCCAGAACATAGCACCGCAGTCGAAGGAAAGCTGATAGGTGTCGTTCTTCTTCGAGAGCGAACCGCCATAGCCAAAGCCCAGATAGGGTTTGAAGCGGTTGGTCTTGACCTCCATCTTAATCATGCCATGCTCGTCGGGCCTCAGCAGATAGGCGCTGCCGTCGTCCACACGATTGCCCACATGGATAGCGTAGGTACCATACTGGTGCAGGAGGGCTGTCTGCTCGTCGAACGTGCGCTCGTCGAAGTCGGTTACATAGCCTTTGGTACGTTCCACGGCCATGTCGTACAGTTTGTCCTCCAAGCTGGGGTCGAGGGCAAGGTTGAAGTCGCCCCACTCGACGAACGTGCCGCCTCCTTCGCCGTCCTCGCCGATAGAGCAGTCTATCATCCGGTTGAAGATATTGAGTGCCAACATGGTCGGCACAGCCTCGGCCGTGCTGCTCACCTTGGCAATCGTACCGCTGCCGGCGTAGAAGCCAGCCGTGAAGTGCCACGCCTTGCGCTCGAAGGGGAAGACATCCACCAGCAGTTTGTAGTTGGCATACGACGGCCGGGCCACCAGGTCGATCCTGTCTGCCAGCTGGCAGCCGGTGACCTGCTGGAAAACGCCCGACAGCTGGTCGTAGCGCGACTGCGAAATCATGCCGCCTTCGCCGATGCCTACGTTGTAGCTAACGGTCTTTTCGAACCGCGGCATCCAGGCGAAGCCCGTCCGCAGCTGCACATAGTCGCCCAGTGGCGTGGCCACGTCGAGCCCAAGTCCGTCCGTGCCGCCTGTAAGCGACACGTCCAGATGAGTGAACATGTTGTAGTCGTCGTGCAGCGTGGCAAAAAAGTTGGTCTGTGCCATCACAGACGTAGCCATAAGGCCGGCGAAGAGAGCTGTTGTAATCCTTTTCATAAACAATCTTTTTAACCGTGAACCATATTCAATCTTCCAAATCGGCTGCAAAGCTATAACAAAAAAACGGAGTGGCAAAATCCGCCAGCGTCTTTTACTGAAGTTTAACCCTTCAGCGTCGGACAACCATCCTGACAAGAACAAAAAGACAAGGCTCAGACGACACGCACTTCATTGTCTGGCAGGTACGCCCGCCGTATGCGCCATTCGGCAGGGTAGAGATTGTTTGCACGGTTGCCGATGTTCTTGGCAAAGCCCAGCGGCACGCCTCTGAAGGTGAGCAGCACATAGCCTCGCGGCGCCTCCGGCGACAGCTGCAGCGACTCTTTGCGCAGGTAGGCCAGGGCTTCGGCATACGTGAGCGGCACTTCGGGGAAGGCTTCTCGCCTCAATGCCTGCGAGAAGGCCAGCGACTGCGCCGGCACGGCGTCGCGTCCCTTCAGCTCGGCCACTACGACGCCCGCATGGAGCACGCGGAGCGACCTCGACAGCTGCTCTATCTGACCTGCCAACGCTTTAGGCCAGGCGCGCACAATGCCTCCGTCCATCTGCCATTGGAACGGCAATGGGAGGCGTGATGGCGCCATCTCATCGTGCAGCCATTCCCTGCACTCCTGCGGCACGGCCATGGGCTTCGCCGCGGGGCGTACCTTGGTTTTGCCTTCGTCCGTCGCGACTCGGCAGCGTGAGCAAGCTCCTCTGCTCTCGCTGCTCCGTCCGTTCTGTCTTTTTGCTTCACGTCGCCCGACGTCCTCCTCTGGAGTACCTTGCTTGCGCAGCACAGCCAGGAAGAATCCCTCGCCCCTTGTCCGCCCGGGCAGGAAACGATAGACGGGAAACAGCCCTCCGGCCAGGTTTCCCGTAATGCCCCATTCGGGCTTCACGCGGACGGGCAGCACCTCGGCCCCCAGTTCCTCGCAAATCCATTGCACATTTGCCTCGTCCTCATTTATATTAAAGGTACACGTGCTATAGACGAGCAGTCCGCCCGGCTTCAGCGTCTCCCAGCAGGCGGCGATGATGTCCCTGCCGCGCCTCCAGCAGGTCTCGATGTTGGCCTCGCTCCATTCAGCCACCGCCACGGGGTCTTTCCTGAACATGCCTTCGCCGCTGCACGGCACGTCGGCCACCACCACGTCGAAGAAGCCGGGCAACGCCGCAAAGGCCGAGGGGGCGTTGTTCGTCACCACACAGCCGGGATGTCCCCACTTGACCATGTTCTCCACCAGCACCTGCGCCCTCGGGGCTATCAGCTCGTTGGACACCAACAGGCTTCCTTCGGGCAGCGCCGTACGCAGCAGCGTCGATTTCCCGCCCGGCGCGGCACAGAGGTCGAGTGCACGGACGGGCCCGGTGACGTACCCGCGCACCACCTGCTCGAGGAACATCGACGAAGCCTCCTGCACATAGTAGCAGCCGGCATGGAAGAGAGGGTCGAACGTGAACGCCGCCCGCTCCTTCAGATAGAAACCATCCGACGCCCAGGGCACGGCGCCGTCGAACGGGGAGTCCGGAAGGGCAGGCTTCAGGGAAGGACTCTCTGCCTTCGCAGGGTTCAGCCGCAGGCTCACCACGGGCTGCGTCTCCAGCGCCTCCAGCACGTCGGTGGCTCCGGCAGCCAGCAGCTCGTGCATCGTCTTGACAAACAAATCGGGCAACGACATCGCTTTTTCAACCTTTCAGGCTGCAAACATACAAAAAAAATTCGTACTTTTGCAACTTTCTCGGGAAGGGATACGTCTAACGGACAGAAAAAACAACAAAAGGCATAAAAAAAATGAAGCAAGCAATCTATTTCCTGACCCTGTTGCTGGGCCTCACAGCCCCGACAACCCTCATCGTCGCCCAGACCGACCTCGACAGCGCCCTGGTCGTAACCACCATCGAAGGAGAAGAGGAGGACACCACCTCCTCCAGCACGTGGACGTTCAACAACGGAAGTTCCTCCAATGCCCAAGTCAGAGGGTACGTCTCCGTCAACGACTCCACCGTTACCGAGTATGAATACGACGACCTCGACGATTTCCTCAACGACCTCACCGACGGCCACGCCAAGGGCCTCCGCCGACTCTTCAGGAACTTCGAGAAGTTCGGATGGGTGTTCGTCGCGCTGCCCATCCTGTTCTTCTTCGTCTTCCCCCTGCTGATTCTGTTCCTTATCCTCTTCTTTGTCTATAAAGGCAACAAATCCAAGCAGAAGACCTACCAGAAGCTGATAGACTCAGGCCAGCCCATTCCGCAGGAGACCATCAACCGCATGACGCAGGAGAGCCAGAGACTGCGCAACGAGGGACTCCGCGACATCTGCGTCGGCATCGGCCTCGCCATCTTCCTCGGCATCATCATCGACGAAGTGGGCATCGGCATCGGCGCTCTCGTGGCCTTCATCGGACTCGGCAAACTGATGGCATGGTACGCCAACAACAAGGACAAGAGCAGGGAAAAGTCCGAAGGCAACTACGACAAAGACAAGAAACAATAGCCCCGACGCTCTTCCGCCCTTAGTAATCAGAAAATGGCTGAGCTCAGCGACCAAATGCTCATCGCACGGGCAACCGTGTTCGGCAACCGGCGTGCCTTCGACACGCTGGTGCGTCGCTATCAGTCGCCCCTGCGCCGATTCCTGCTGAACCTCACCGGAGGCGACAACACGCTGAGCGACGACCTCGCGCAGGACACCTTCATCAAGGCCTGGACACAGCTCGCAAGCTTCAAAAACAAGTCTTCTTTCGAAACTTGGCTCTTCAGAATTGCATATAACGTTTTTTATGACTATATTCGCAGCCTCAAAGAGTCGCAGTCGATAGAAGATGTTGAAAGAGAGGTTGACAGCCTTTATCACCAGCATGCCGACGACGGCAGCGTCAAGTCCGACATCCACCAGGCGCTGGGCATGCTGAACCCCAACGAACGGGCCTGCATCACCCTGTTCTACATGGAGGACCGACAGATAAAGGAGATTGCCGACATCATGCAACTGCCCGAAGGGACGGTGAAGTCGAACCTCTCACGAGGAAAAGAGAAAATGACAACGTACTTAAAACAAAACGGATATGGATGACGACAAACTTATAAGACAATTCATGCAAGCCCGCCGCGAGGAGATATCCGACAGCGGCTTCAGTGCCCGCGTCATGCGGCACATCCCCTACGAGCGCCCCTTCTGGATGTACATCGCCACGGCGCTCATCCTCCTGGCAGCCCTCGCGGCCATGTTCATCTGGTTCGACGGATGGAGCGTGCTCTGCAGCGTCTTCGTACGACTCTACACCGCCGTTGCCTATGCCAAGCACATGGCGTTCGAGCCGCTCTACCTGCTCGTGTTCGTCGGACTGGCCGGATGGCTCGTCATCGACAAAATCAAGAAAATAGCCTACAGAATATAGATTCCCAGAACCACCCTTAACATGAAACAATACCTCGACCTCCTGAACCGCATCCTCACCGAAGGCGTAGAGAAAGGCGACCGCACCGGCACGGGCACACGCAGCGTCTTCGGCCACCAGATGCGCTTCAACCTCGAGGACGGCTTCCCACTCCTCACCACCAAGAAGCTGCACCTCAAGTCCATCATCCACGAACTGCTCTGGTTCCTGGCTGGCGACACCAACGTCCACTACCTGCAGGACAACGGCGTACGCATCTGGAACGAATGGGCCGACGCCGACGGCGACCTCGGACACATCTACGGCTACCAGTGGCGCTCGTGGCCCGACTACAACGGAGGACACATCGACCAGATCAGCCGCGTCATCGACGACATACGCCACAACCCCGACTCGCGACGCATCATCGTCAGCGCATGGAACGTGGCCGACCTGCCCAACATGAACCTCCCCCCCTGCCACCTGCTCTTCCAGTTCTACGTGGCCGACGGACGCCTCAGCCTCCAGCTCTACCAGCGCAGCGCCGACACCTTCCTCGGCGTACCGTTCAACATCGCCTCCTACGCCCTGCTCACCATGATGGTGGCGCAGGTCTGCGGCCTCCGCCCGGGCGACTTCGTCCATACCACCGGCGACACACACCTCTACCTCGACCACCTCGAGCAGGCCCGCCTGCAGCTCACGCGCACCCCGCGCACCCTGCCCCGCATGGTCATCAACCCCGACGTCAAGGACATCTTCAGCTTCCACTACGACGACTTCCAGCTCGAGGGCTACGACCCCTGGCCCCACATCCCCGCCCGAGTCTCCGTCTGAATCCTCAGAAAAAAAAGAATTCCTAATTCCTAATTCCTAATTCCTAATTGCGCGAAGCGCCATGCTCTCCCTCATCGTTGCCATAGCCCAGAACAACGCCATCGGGCGCGCCGGGCAGCTCCTCTACCACCTGCCGAATGACCTGCGGCGCTTCAAGGCCCTCACCACGGGCCACACCATCATCATGGGCCGCAAGACCTTCGAATCCTTCCCCCATGGCGCCCTGCCCAACCGCCGGAACATCGTCCTCAGCCACGATACCACCCTCCGTCTCCCCGGCGCCGAAGTCTTCCCCACCCTCGCCGCCGCCCTCGCCGCCTGCCAGGCAGATCAGGCACCATCAGCCATCAGCCATCAGCCATCCGAAGAAATCTTCGTCATCGGCGGCGCCAGCCTCTACCGCCAGGCACTCCCCCTGGCGCAGAAACTCTACATCACCCTCATCGACGACACCCCCCTCGACGCCGACACCTTCTTTCCCCTCACCGACAGCCGCGACTGGCAACCCGTCTTCAGCGAGCACCACCCCGCCGACGAGCGCCACGCCCACCCCTACACCTTCATCGACTACCTCCGCCGCACCCCGAACTGACTTTCAGAAATAAGCTGACATTCGTTTTCATCCTCACAAGGCATAGCTCAAAAATGTCTCCCCACGCGCCGTAAATGTAAACAGCTTTCCTTTCACGCAAAAGCCCATGCAGTCGATTATCATCTTCTTAACGCGTTGGGAAACGTTACACAACGCGTTGGGAAACGTTACACAACGCGTTAGGAAACGTTACACAACGGGTTAGGTAAAGCAAAAAAACATCCATCGACCCTGCAGCACACCCTTTCTCTGCCGATTGAAAAGCCTTTCGTGCTTTCTCTTTGTTATTTCCCCCAACTGAAAACGCTTCCGAATCTCCATGCGAGAAGGTATCGGTGGGTATCAGCCTAAACGATAAGCCATTGCATGCTGCCACCGAAACCTCAGATACCTGTTTGAGAAACGTCCTATTTGCAGCAGCTTTGCAATATCCCTTCGGGCTTCTGACAGACTTTAGCGGACGGAACAAAAAAACTCTCTAATCTTCGCATATTTACATTTTTGTCATTATCTTTGCAGCATCTTAACAAGGTAAGGGTATGCTTTTCATGAAATAATTTCCCAAAATCTACACTACAATAACAGAGAAGAAACACCATTTATATGAAAAAGAAAAAAAAACCTATTAAGAAAGATTCAGGGCCTTTCGATTGTCTAGGCAAGGCGCTGTCTGTATTGTTGCTTGCATTAGCCTGTATTTCTCTCGGCGCAATCATTGTCTTTGTCGTAAGACCTATGTTCTGCAAAGACTTATTTGAAAGTTTACCTGAAGCATCAATAAACGGATTGGTGTTAACCTGCGTTACCTTGAGCATTACGCTTTCAGTTGTCGTCCCCTGGATGATGTCAAAGTCTCAAGTCAATAAAGCTGCAGAAGAGGCTGTAAGGCAGTACTATGACAAAGATTTTACACAGAAAATCCAGAAAACCCATGATACTCTTTTCCGGGCTTATGCCAATGATTCAAGAATGATTGCATACTTCTTATGCCAGCAGGGGAAGCCCGTATGGGCATTAGGCTGGGTCTGTAAGTCATCAACCACATATAATAGGATTTTAGAACTTGGCCAAAGGAGGACATATACGACCTTGGCCGTATCGAACGTTTATGTCCTGATTAACTGTATTCTGCAAATTTATGGAAAGATGGCACACTCAACATTGCAGGAAGTGCTGAACAAAGACAATGACGAGAAAAAGAACGAGGTCGCAATTAGAACCGCCAGAGACCTTATTAAGTTTTGCTCAACTATTGAATTGCGAGACAAAGATTATGCATCCGTCTTTAAAGATACAGCAGGAAAGGATATTCCTGAAACGCTCTATAAGGCTTTAGAAGAATTCCTTACGTGTTTACTGAAACACCTCCGCGCCGAAATGAAGGAAAACCTTATTGACAAACTTGAACTATACGACGAAGGAGGCGAAAACGCAGATATATATCAAGAGTTTTTTCAGTATATAGAGAAACGATATCTTCCCAAAAAGCAAGAGGATACAGAGTATGCTTTTCAAGAAACAGCCTCAAGTCTGGAATCAATGTATAAGAAATACCTTGCTGACATTGGAAAAATAGATTATCCCATCTATCCGAACTAAACTACATTTTGCCATTACCCGTTGTTGCGGATTTGCAATCTGCAACACATGAACAGGGGGATTTGCAATCCCCTACCATGAACTTTGGTTCCCCGCTGCCATTCCAATGCAGGGGTTTTGCTTCGCTCCACCCCTGCCCAAAACTATGCCAGCCCCTTCGGGCTTTTGCGGACAGAATGAAAAAAAAACTGCTCATCTTCGCATATTTACATTTTTTGTCATTATCTTTGCAGGGACAATGTAGCCCTTGGACTATATTGCAGACATATTGAATAAAATAGAAAAGCATTCGCTATTATTTCGCGTTCAGCCAAAAGCCTCGGAAACTTATTGGAAATAAAGACGTACTGAAATAATAGGTGACAAGGTGTTCGGATAGGACATCTTTGACCGTTCCTGATAGCAATGCATTCACGCTTCGGCGTGGTGCATTCTTGTAAACGGTCTGAGGTTTCCATCCGAGGCTGCCTCAAAGCTGAACGCAATAAGGTGCATCACGCTTCCCTTTTCTGCGTTTGGCGGCGTGATTGATAGTAGGGTGCAAAAAGTGAAACCACTATCAATCAACGTATGGCAACAAGAAACATAGACAAAGCCAAAGAGGCCAAAAAGGACGAGTTCTACACCCAACTCGCCGACATCGAGAACGAACTGAAACACTACCGTCCGCATTTCAGGGGAAAGACCATCCTCTGTAACTGCGACGACCCTTACGAAAGCAACTTCTTCAAGTACTTCGCCAACAACTTCAACGCCTTCGGGCTGAAGAAGCTGATTGCCACCTGCTACAACGGCTCGCCCGTACAGGGCAACGAACTGATGCTGGACTTCGGCGACTTCACCGAAGAGCCCAAGAAGATTGCCTACAAAGTGGAGATTACCGAAGTAACGGATGCTAACGGGGATGGGCGCATCGACCTTGCCGACGTGCGCTACCTTATCCAAAACGGCAAGAATGTGCTGTCCATTCTGAAGGAAAACGGCGATTTCCGCAGCCGCGAATGCATCGAGCTGCTCAAAGAGGCCGACATCGTCGTCACTAATCCTCCCTTCTCGCTCTTTCGCGAATACGTAGCACAGCTGATGAAGTATGAGAAGAAGTTTATCATCATTGGGCACCAAAATGCCATAACTTATAAAGAAATCTTTCCTTTGATAAAGGATAATAAAATGTGGCTAGGATACGGCTTCAAAGGAGGGGCGGCACATTTTACCTCTCCCTATGAAGACATCGCTACAGCGGGAGACCACAAAAAGGGAATGATAAGGGTTTCTGGAGTAAATTGGTTTACTAATCTTGAAATCCCCAAACGACACGAGAACTTAATCCTATACCACACCTATTCACCTGAAGAATACCACAAGTACGACAACTACGATGCCATAAACGTGGATGCGACAAATGAAATACCTGTAGATTATAACGGAGTAATAGGCGTTCCTATCACATTCCTTGACAAATATAACCCAGACCAATTTGAGATTATTCGTTTCAGGAAAGGGAATGATGAAAAAGATTTAAGAGTAAAAGGGAAATGTCCATACTTTAGAATACTAATCAGAAAAAAGAGGTAACAACAATGCAAATCGAATTACAAAGAATTACCGTCCGCGAATTGACTGCGGGCTATGAGGACAATGAGGAGCAAGGCGTGCGCGGCTTTGGAGGGAAGCTGGATATCCGCCCGCCGTATCAGCGTGAGTTTATCTACGACGAGAAGAAGCGGGCTGCGGTGATAACAACCATCAAGAAGGGGTTTCCGCTGAACGTGATGTACTGGGCGACGCGCGACGCCGATGCCGAAGTGCCCTTTGAGGTGATGGACGGGCAACAACGTACCATCAGCGTATGCCAGTACGTGAACGGCGATTTCGCCTACGACTTCCAGTATTTCCACAACCTGACGGAAACGGAGCAGAACCAAATTCTCGACTACGAGCTGATGGTCTATGTCTGCTCGGGCAACGACAAGGAGAAACTGGACTGGTTTGAAACCATCAACATCGCGGGCGAGCGGCTAACGGCGCAGGAACTCCGCAACGCCGTCTATGCCGGCCCCTTCGTGAGCGACGCCAAACGCTACTTCTCCAAGTCGAACTGCGCGGCATACAACATGGGCAAATACCTGATGAACGGCTCGCCCATCCGCCAGGACTATCTGGAAACGGCATTGAAATGGATTGCCAACGCGCAGACCAGGCCCGGGCAGAAGGTCACCATCGAGAGTTACATGGCCCGCCACCAGCACGACCCGAATGCTTCGCAACTGTGGCAATACTTCTCGGCTGTCATCACGTGGGTAACGGCAACGTTTGACGTGAAAAAGCGCAAGGACATCATGAAGGGCGTGGACTGGGGCGGACTCTACGACCGCTTCCACGAAGAGGTGCTTGACAAGGCAAAACTGGACAAAAAAGTAGAACGGCTGATTATCGACAGCGAAGTGCAGAACAACAAGGGCATCTGTCCCTATGTGCTGACACACGACGAACACCATCTCGGCCTACGCGCCTTCCCCGAAGACATCAAGCTGGCAGTATATGAACGGCAACACCACCGTTGCAACAACCCCGACTGCCCGAACGAGGACTGCGAATTTGACTTCTCCGAAATGGAGGGCGACCACATCACCCCTTGGCGCGACGGCGGCCGCACGGTGATGGAGAACTGCCAGATGCTCTGCCGCGACTGCAACCGCCGCAAAGGAGCCCGCTGAACCTTGCCGCAAACTACTCCCAAACAGGGACAACCCCTCGGAAAGGAAAGGCTCAAAGAGCTTGCGAACGAGTTTCCTCCTTATTATGTCAACCCATTTTGAAAAGTAGTTTTGCCCGGGCAATCAATCGGCAAGGAAAGAGAAAACGGGCAAATAATTTGGAGGTTAACAGGAAAAAGGCTTATATTTGCAGACGAAACAATACCGTTTCCAAAAGTGAATGTCGTTCTGCTCGAAGATTTCATGAACGACATCCTATAAGCTTCAGGGTTCGTACACGGCGACGCTGACGCGGGAGTCGGCACAGCCATAGTAGAGGAACCACTTGCCGCCAAAGGGAACAAGGCCTTCGATGAAGACAGTGCCGGCGGGGTACTGCCCGCTCTTCTCGAAGTCGGCTTCGGGGATGAAGAAAGGGACGTCCAGACGGCCAAGCACCTTCGTGGGGTCTTTTTTGGAGAAGAGCACCTGCCCGGCGCAGTAGGAGTTGGGCGTATAGCGCTTGTCGCCGCGGCTATCGGCGCGGTTCTTGCCGTTGTACATGAGCAGGATGCCGTCCTTCGTGACGACGGCGGGCGGGCCGCACTCGGTGAGGCTGCTGTCGAAATAGCCGTCGCGCGGCTCGATGACCCTCAGCAGCTCGCCCTTGGAGTCCACCATAGGCGTCCAGTGGACGAGGTCTTCGCTGGTGGCGACGTTGACGAACTGCTCGCCCCAGTACATCCAATAGCGCCCTTGGATTTTGACTGCTACCTGCCGCCCGTGGCGGACCGTGGTGACGATGCTTGCCGACTTGGAGAAGGCGCTCGCGAACTTCCCTCCATAGGCCTCGGAGAAGGGTGAGCCGTGCTTCGTCCACGTCACCAGGTCGCGCGACGTAGCGACGCCGAGCCGCGCCAGCTTGCGGTTCCATTGCGTGTACATCATCACGTAGAGGCCTTCCTCGGACATGCAGACGCGGGGATCCTCGCAACCACCAGGGCACTCGTGCCCGGCCTGGGCATCGGAGGTATCGGGAAAGAGCACAGGAGCTCCGTGGCGCACAAAGTGCAGGCCGTCGTCGCTGGAGGCATAGCCGATGCGCGACGTACGGCTGCCGATGCCCGTGGCGGAATTGTCCTCTGCCCGATAGAGCACAACGACCTTGCCGTTGATAACCGTTGCTGCGGGATTGAACGTGTCGCTCTCCTCCCACTTCATCGGCTTGCCCTGCATGGGGCACCAGAACTCGGACTCGGCCAAGGGAGCGATGACAGGATTGACGCCTGCCGGACGGTTCCAACCTGTCCACGCCCATTTATACTCCTTGCCAGCCAGCGGCTGAGCCAACAGGGCAACGACGGCCAAAGACAGCACAAAGAAAGAACATGCACGTTTCATCGGAATAAACTCTATAATTTTGCCACAAAAGTACATTAAATCGGGCAAGGACGCAAAAGAAATCCGGAAAAAAACGAAGGGCGCAGCCCAGCTGGGTTGCGCCCTTCTTCCTCGTACTTGGCCAACGAATGGCATCAGTCTTCGTCCGACTCCGGGATGGGAATCTGGCGATGGAATACCTCCTCGTAAGAGATGATGGACGTCGAGCGTACGCCAAGGGGATGAATCTTCTCCTGAATAATCCGGCTCAGGGCGAGATTGTTCTTAGCATACATCTTGATGAACATGTCATACTCTCCTGTCGTATAGTGGCACTCCACAACTTCGGGAATTTTCTTCAGACCTTCCACGACGGCCTCGGCTTCGGACGAGGGACCCTTAAGGAAAAGGCCCACGTAAGCGCAGGTTTCCCAACCGACCTTCTGCGGGTCGAGGATGAATTCTGAGCCTTTCAGCACACCCAGGCTGGAAAGTTTCTGAATACGCTGGTGGATGGCAGCTCCTGACACGTCGCAGGCACGGGCAACCTCCAGAAAGGGGGTGCGGGCGTTAGCAGCAATCATTGACAGGATTTTATAATCCAAAGCGTCCAACTGGTGATGTCCCATAGTGTGTGTGATAAATACGTTATAAGACGAGGTTTACTGCCGTTTCGTTGCCGAATAGCTGATGTTCAAGGCCCATGCCTCGCGCAATGCCATCTTCACGTCGGTGACGATACCCATTTGCGTGTTTTTGTCCATCTTCAGACTAATCTTCATGAATGGTTTGTCACGCTCCTGCATGCTCTCACGTTCCTGAAGGACGTATTCGTGAATGGCGGCCACCTCGGCGAAATCCTCGTTGAGCTGGATGCGGCTTTCCGTACCGAGCTTGGCGCGATACTCGCGGGTGGGGGGACCGATGTAGATGTAGGATACCAGCGATTTTTTTTCCAGCTTCTGGAGCTCTGTTCCCTGCGGAACCTCAAACTCGACCTTCAGCGTGACCTCGCGCATGGAGGTAACAATCATGAAGAAGAAGAGGATGGAGAAAATCAGGTCGGGGAGTGAAGAGGTGTTCAACTCCGGCATTTCACGTTTTCCGTTCTTATTAAATTTTCCCATAATCAGTTTCCTCCATATTGTTTAGGTTCAGCCTCGGATATCTTCATCGGATAGACACCACGCACGGCCAGGTCTTCGTCGCTTTCGGGAACGATGTCAGCAAAGTGCTTGCCGAACTTCGAGAGGGCGAACTCGTCGCGAACGTCGTTGTAGGCGCGCACCAGCTCATTCTGAATCTGGAAATAGACGTCGTACTTGGTTGTACGGTCGGTCTGGATTGAGATGATGTGGTTCTTGGTCACAGGGTAGGCTCCCAGCAGTGGCAGGGGAGGATCGGCGGGGTGGAACTCAGGCATGTTGGCCTTGTTGGCGGGGTTGGCGATGAACTCCTTTGCGATGACGTAGAGGTCAGACGGTTGGACGTTGGCCTGGAACACGCGCGATGCCTGGTCGCCATAGTAGTAGCTGATTTCGTTGTTCATGTTCACCTGGACGACCAGCACATTCCTACCTTTCACCTTGACGTCCTCTTCCTGCTGGTTGGGATCGGGAGGATTGGGCAGACGACGCGCCAATCCGGTATCCGTGTCCATGGAGGTGACGACAAGGAAGAAGATGAGCAGGATGAACGAGATGTCAGCCGTTGAGCTGGCGTTCAGTCCGGGAACTTTTCTTTTTGCTCTTGCCATAATTAAATCTCCTTATACCTTATTTTAATTATGACTCACTTCTTGAAGATGCCCGTGAGATTGAGGATAAGACCGAGAAGGGTAACAACAACGAGGGCATAGATGGTATAGAGCAGCGCATCGGTGGCAACGCACCCGAAGGCGTTGTCGTAGATGCCCTGACCTGTGCGGACAGGCGCGCTGCTGCCGAGGAAGTAACCCACCACCAGCAGGGGCACGAAGAGCAGGCTGCCGATGCCACGGAGCACGCCGGCCGACTTGGGCATCTGCGAGTCAATCTTGGCACCCTTGGCGATGAAGACGCCGACGATGGTGCAGACGAGGCAGAGGCCTACAAGGAAATACATCCAGTACATGAGCAGGTCGGTGAACTTAGGCCACTGGACAATGCCGCTGGCTACCGAGCCCGTCTCATTGAATCCCACCGTGAAGAACACCACAAGCACAACGGCCGAAAGGACGAAGAGCGTGGCAAGCACGATGGTTGCTATTTTTGAACACTTGTCTTTCATTTCTTTTTTTCTTTTAGTATTTACGTTTACCCGAATCTGTTCAACAGAACGTTGTACGTCGCGTGCGTATGGACAGATTATTTTCCGTACTTCAGGTTGTACTTCATAATCATATCAAGCAGGGTGATGGAGCTGTCCTCCATGTCGCTGTTGATAGCCTCAATCTTCGTAAGGATGAAGTTGTAGAACACCTGCAGCACAAGAGCAACGATAATACCAAAGATGGTGGTGATAAGGGCGACCTTCATACCAGCAGCAACGATGGTGGGGCTGATGTCGCCGGCTTTCTGGATGTTATCGAATGCCTGGACCATACCGATGACGGTGCCCAAGAATCCGAGTGACGGAGCCATAGCGATGAACAGGGTGACCCATGAGCAGTTCTTCTCAAGCGCAGCTGCCTGAACGCCACCGTAGCTGACGACGGAACGCTCGACGACATCGAGGCCTTCGTTGACGCGAAGCAGACCCTGATAGCAGATGGAGGCAACGGGGCCGCGGGTGTTGCGGCAGACCTCCTTGGCGCCTTCCAGATCGCCCTTCTCCAAAGCTTCCTCGACCTTCTTAAGCATCTTGTTGGTGTTGACCTCTGCAAGGCTCAAGTAAATGATACGCTCGATACAGAATGCAAGACCGATGATGAGAGCGATGGCAACGAGAGACATAAAGCCGGCGTTACCTTCGATGAACTTAACCTTGAGAGCCTTGTGGAAGCTCTGAGTTTCCTCCTCAACAGGAGCAACGGGTTCACTAACAGCCTGAACGGGAGCGGCGTCAACAGCGGCATCACCGGCGACAGCCTCGACGTTTTCCTGATCTGCGGCAGCAGCATCCTGAGCTTTCACTGTCTGAGTCATTCCTAATGAAAGGAGTCCGAACATTGCAATAACTGCAAAAATCTTTTTCATGTGTGTGTTACGTTTTTAATTAATACTTTTAATTTATTTATCTAAATTTCTTGCGGAAAGACGGGGATTCGAACCCCGGAAACCCTTTAGGAGTTTACACGCTTTCCAGGCGTGCCTCTTCAGCCACTCGAGCATCTTTCCAATTCTCCGGAAACGCCGCTTCACAGGGGGAGGTTTCCGTCTATTCGGGAGCAAAGTTCGCACTTTTTTTTGGAAGCTCCGCATTTTTCAGCCACAAATGTATTCATTTTTTTTTTTGCAACCATATTTTTTGCAATTATTCTATAAAAAAAGACCTTTTTTTTCCATTTTTAAGGTGGAAACACCTTTTTTCGGGGCGAAATCCTTTAAAAAAGTGAATTAGATTGGCACATCCCGAATTTGTGCTTACCTTTGTTTCCGCATTTCGAAAAGGTCGAAGAACATCCCTTACGAAACAACGAACATTTTATTTAAAAAGGTATAGAAAAATGAAAGATTTCCTGAAGTACACCTTGGCCACCATTGTTGGCATTCTGGTGTTGAGTGTTGTCATCACAGTCATCGGCATCGGCTCGCTGGCTGGCATGGTTGCATCGAGCGAGAAAGAGACACGCCTTTACGAGAACTCCGTCTTCCACCTGAAGTTGCAGGGCACCGTCCACGAGCGTAGCACCGACAATCCCATCCTCGGCATTCTCTCGCCCGACGAGCAGACCGAGCTGGGACTCGACGACGTGCTGTCGTCGCTGGAGAAAGCAGCCGGAAACGAAAAGATAAAAGGCCTCTTCCTCGAGGCCAAGGGGCTGAGCGCCAGCCCCGCCACAGTTCTCGCCATCCGCGACGCCGTGGCCAAGTTCAAGGAGAGCGGTAAGTTCGTCTATGCCTACGGTGACACCTACACCCAGGGCGACTACCTCATCTGCAGCGTGGCGGACAAGGTCATCCTTAACCCGCAGGGCATGCTGGACTGGCATGGCCTCGCCTCGCAGACCATGTTCTACAAGGACGCCATGGAGCAGCTCGGTGTGAAGATGCAAATCTTCAAAGTCGGAACATATAAGAGCGCCGTCGAACCCTTCATCGAGACGAAGATGAGCGACGCCAACCGCGAGCAGGTCACTGCCTTCCTCACCTCCATCTGGAACAACATGGTGAACGCCGTGTCGGCCTCGCGCCACATCGACGCCCAGACCCTCAACGCCTATGCCGACGAATACCTCGGACTCAGCACCGCCGAGGACGTCGTGGCAAAGGGCATGGCCGATACCTTATTATATATGGACGGCACGAAGGCGCTGCTCCAGCAGACACTGGGCTTGGGCGAAAAAGCCTCCGTACCCCTCGTCACCCTCGACGAGGTGAAAAACATACGCCGCAAGCAACCCCTCGACAAGAGCGGCAACGTCATTGCCGTCTATTACGCTGAGGGCAGCATCGTGCAGCAGCCTTCGCCCACCAACTTCACCGGCGAGCCGGAGATTGCCAGCGACAAGGTCATCATCGACCTTCGCAAGCTTCGCGACGACGAGAGCGTGAAGGCCGTCGTCCTCCGCGTCAACTCGGGCGGCGGCAGCGCCTATGCCAGCGAGCAGATATGGAATGAGGTCGTGCGCCTCAAGGAGAAGAAACCGGTCATCGTCAGCATGGGCGACATGGCGGCCTCGGGCGGCTACTACATCTCGTGCGCTGCCGACGCCATCGTTGCCGAGCCCACCACCCTCACCGGCTCCATCGGCATCTTCGGCATGTTCCCCTGCGCCGAGGAACTGGTGCAGAAAAAGGTGAAGCTCCACTTCGACGGTGTCAAGACCAACGCCCTCAGCGACATGGGCAGTCCCTACCGCGCCATGAACGCCGCCGAATCTGCCAAGATGCAGAGGATGATTGAGCAGGGCTACAAGACCTTCATCACGCGCTGCGCCGACGGACGTGGCAAGACCGCCGAGCAAATCGACGCCATCGGGCAGGGACGTGTCTGGACGGGCGAAGCTGCCCTCGGCCTCGGCCTTGTCGATGTGCTTGGCAACATCCAGACCGCCGAAAAGATGGCGGCTGAGCGCGCAGGCATCAGCAGCTACAGCCTTGTCGCCTATCCCGAGATGGAAGCACCCTTCGCCTCGCTGCTGAAGAAGACCAAAGAAAACTACTTCAACACCCGTTTCGAGAAGGCGCTGGGCGACTTCGCCGAACCGCTCCACTACTTCGAGAACCTCAGCACCATGGACCGCATCCAGGCCCGCCTGCCCTACTTCTTCCGCGTGGAAATGTAGTATAAATATTATTCGTAGCCGAAAAGAGCCGTAGTCCATTGAAGCATCGTCCCCTTCTTGTCCCGTTAAGTTGGTTGTACGCCGTTGTTGTCGGCCTGCGCAACAAACTGTTCGACTGGAGAATCCTCCCGTCCGAATCGTTTGCGCTGCCTGTCATCTCCATCGGCAACCTCACCGTGGGTGGGACGGGCAAGACGCCCTTCGTCGAGCACCTCATCCGCCTCCTGAAGGACGAGCATAGCGTGGCGTTCCTCAGCCGCGGCTACAAGCGCAAGACCCGCGGTTACCGCCTCGCCGACACCCAGAGCACCGCCCGCGACATCGGCGACGAGCCCTTCCAGGTGTGGAAGAAGTTCCCCGACATCCACGTTGCCGTCGATGCTAACCGCCGCCGCGGCATACACCGTCTGTGCAACGATGCCCACACGGCCGACACCGACGTCATCCTGCTCGACGATGCCTTCCAGCACCGCTATGTCACTCCCGGCCTGGGCATCCTGCTCATGGACTTCCATCGCCTGCCTTACGACGATGCCCTGCTGCCCTGCGGCCTGCTGCGCGAGCCCTTCGGCAGCAAGGAGCGTGCCGACGTCGTTGTCGTCACCAAGTGCCCGCCTTCCATCCGCCCCATCGACTTCCGCATCATCCAAGGTCGCCTCGGCCTGCGTCCCTGGCAGCGGCTCTTCTTCGCCACTGTGCGCTATGGCACCTTGCGCCCCTCAGGACGCAGGCTCAGCACCCTCACGGCAGACAGCACCGTTCTGCTCGTCACCGGCATTGCCAACCCTGCGCCCCTCGTCGCCGAGCTGCAACGCTACACGCCACACGTCCACACCCTCACCTACCCCGACCATCACGCCTACACCTCGTCCGACCTCCAGCACATTCGTGACGCCTGGGCTGCCCTCACCGCCACTGACCGTCTGCTCATCACCACCGAGAAGGATGCCGCACGGCTCGCAGACGCCCTGCCCGACATGCAGGTGCTGCCCATCGAGGTCGCCTTTCTGAAAGACCAGGAAAAGACTTTCAACCATTACATAAAGACCTATGTTAGAAAAAATTCAAGCCACCGCATCCTACATCCGTGAGCGGATGCATTGTGCCCCCGAGACTGCCATCATCCTCGGCACCGGTCTGGGCAGCCTTGTGAATGAGATTGACATCGTTGACGCCCTCCCCTACTCGGACATCCCGGGCTTCCCCGTCTCCACCGTCGAGGGTCACAAGGGGCGCCTCATCTTCGGCCGCCTGGGCGGCAAGGACGTCATGGCCATGCAGGGACGATTCCATTTCTACGAGGGCTACGACATGAAGGAGGTCACCTTCCCCATCCGTGTCATGCGCGAGCTCGGCATCAAGACCCTCTTCGTCAGCAACGCTTCGGGCGGCATGAACCCCGACTTCCGCATCGGCGACCTCATGATTATCCGCGACCACATCAACCTCTTCCCTGAGCATCCCCTGCACGGCAAGAATCTGCCTTACGGTAGCCGCTTCCCCGATATGCACGAGGCCTACGACCACACCCTCATCGCCCTCGCGGAGCAGATTGCTTCCGAGAAGGGCATCCGTGTCGTTGAAGGCATCTATGTCGGCGTACAGGGTCCCACGTTCGAGACCCCCTCCGAGTACCGCTGCTACCGCATCCTCGGCGGCGATGCCGTGGGCATGAGCACCGTCCCCGAGGTCATCGTCGCCCGCCACTGCGGCATCCGTGTATTCGGTATCTCCGTCATCACCGACCTCGGCATCGAGGGCCGTCCCGTCGAAGTCAGCCACGAGGAGGTTCAGCAGGCAGCCGACGCCGCCCAGCCCCTCATGACAACCATCATGCGCGAACTCATCAGCCGCACCGCATGAGCCGCACCGACATTGCCACGCTTGGTGAGTTCGGGCTCATCGACCGTCTGACCCACGACCTCCGCCCCGCCAACGCCAGCACGCTGCGCGGCGTGGGCGACGACTGCGCCGTGCTGCACTACCCCGACCGTGAGGTGCTCGTCACCACCGACCTGCTGCTCGAGGGCATCCACTTCGACCTCACCTACGTGCCCTTGCGCCACCTCGGCTACAAGGCCGTCATGGTCAACCTTTCCGACATCTGCGCCATGAACGGCACACCCCGCCAGATTACCGTCTCGCTCGGTCTCTCGCGCAAATTCAGCGTCGAAGCCGTCGAACAGCTCTACGACGGCATGCGCCTCGCCTGCACACGCTGCGGCGTCGATATCGTGGGCGGCGACACCGTCAGCTCACTCACCGGCCTCACCATCAGCATCACCGCCATCGGCGAAGCCCGGCGCGACGACATCGTCTTTCGGAATGGCGCCCGCCCCACCGACCTCATCTGCGTCAGTGGTAACCTCGGCGCCGCCTACATGGGCCTGCAGCTCCTTGAGCGCGAGAAAGCCGTCGTCCGCGACACCGACGGCGTGCAGCCCGACTTCGCCGGCAAGGAATATATCCTCGAGCGCCAGCTGAAGCCCGAGGCACGCCTCGACATCGTCCGTGCCCTCGCCGACGCCGGCATACGCCCCACCGCCATGATTGATATCTCCGACGGCCTCTCGTCCGAGCTCATGCACATCTGCCGCCAGTCCGGCTGCGGCTGCCGCGTCTATGAAGAGCATATCCCCATCGACTACGAGACCGCCGTCATGGCCGAGGAACTCGACATGAACGTCACCACCTGCGCCTTGAACGGCGGCGAGGACTACGAACTCCTCTTCACCGTCCCCCTCGCCGACTACGACAAGGTGGAAGCCCTCGACGACGTGCATCTCATAGGCCACATCACCTCCCCGGAGCCCGGCACCCTGCTCGTCACTCGCGACGGAGCCGAAATCGCCCTCCGCGCCCAAGGCTTCACCGCATTCGGCGATGCGTAAGGCTGCGGGCAGGACTACTGCATCCTTGCATCCATGAAACGGGAGGTTTTCATCTGGCTTGCGGTGCTGACGGGCATGACGTGGGGCTGTAACAAACGCGACAGCCTGCCTCAGGGCTGTGAGGACGTACTGTTGCCGCGCCCCGTGCGGGTGGTGATGACGGGCGGATGCACGGACGTCAGACTTCAGACTTCAGACATCAGACATCTGGTTTCAGATTTTAGACTTCTGCCATCTGCCATCAGATGCCGCCAGGTGGATAGCATCGCAGGGGCACGAGAAGACACGCTCCCCGGTTTCCCCAGCGAGTCGTATGGCCTGAGCGTGACAAGAGACAGCATCATCATCGAGTATGTCACGGAGATGGGACGCCTCAGGGCGATGCAGACACTCGCGCAACTGTGCGAGGGGGCCCAGGGCCAATCCATCCCCTGCTGCGAAATCAGGGACTGGCCGGCCTTCAAGCTGCGCGGATGGATGCACGACGTGGGACGCTCGTTCATCCCCATCGCCGAACTGCGGCGCGAGATAGAACTGCTGGCACGCTTCAAGGTCAACACCTTTCACTGGCATCTGACGGAGAATCAGGCGTGGCGTCTGCAGATTCGTGCCTATCCTCAGCTGACGGCGGACACATCGATGACACGATTCCCCGGACAATTCTACACCCAGCAGGAGTGCAGCGAGCTGGAGGCTTACGCCGCCCGGCGGGGCATCACCATCATCCCCGAGGTGGACATGCCCGGCCACAGCGCCGCCTTCGAGCGCGCCATGGGACACCCCATGATGACGCCCGATGGCAGGAAGGAACTGAAGGTCATCCTCCATGAGGTGATGGAGACCTTTCCACTGGCACCCTACATCCACATCGGGGGCGACGAAACTGCCGTCACGGCCGAGTTCCTGCAGGAGATGGCCGACGTGGTGCACGCTGGCGGCAGGAGGGTCGTCCTGTGGAACCCCATCCGCACGGACATCAGCCCCTCGTTCTGCGACATGACGCAGCTGTGGAGCACTGCCGGACGCGCCCTGCCCGGCATACCCGCCATCGACTGCCGCTACAACTACGTGAACCACTTCGACGTCTTTGCCGACCTCGTCGGCATCTGGAAGAGCAATATCTATTATCGGAAATCTCCAAATGAAGAATCAGGAATCAGCATTATCGATAAGGAATCTAACCCCACGCCCATTCCTGAAACCGTCATTGCCGGCACCGTCAGCGCCGTATGGAACGACCGCAAGCTGCCGTCGGCGACGGACATCATCCGTCAGAACAACCTCTATGCCAATGTCCTTGCCAGCGCCGAACGGGCATGGTGCGGTGGCGGAGCACAGTACATCGAGCAGGGCGGCACGCGACTGCCGGGCGAGGGTCCCGAGTACGAGGCGTTTGCCGACTGGGAACGCCGGTTCCTTTTCCATAAGGCCCACAGTCTGAAGGATGAACCCATCCCCTACGTCCGTCAGGCAAATGTGCGCTGGCGCATCACCGACAACACTACCGACACGGCATACCTCTGGACGGGTGCCGGCATCTACCTGAGCCACACATGGAATCCGGTTGTTCCCACGGGTTTCCCGGTCACCGAAGAATCCACTCCACTGCCATCCGCCGCCCAGCCCACCTCCGTTACGGCCTGGACTTACATCTACAGTCCGCGCAGCCAGGAGGCAGGGGCGCTTATAGAGTTCCACAACTACGGACGCTCAGAACGCGATGTGGCCCCCGACAGCGGGTGCTGGGACCGTATGGGCAGCCGCATTTGGCTGAACGGTGAGGAACTGCCGCCACCCGTCTGGGACAATGCCGGACGCACCGTCACCCTCGAGGATGACATGGGCAACGAGAACTTCACTGCCCGTCCACCCTATCCTATTCGCCTGCGCAAGGGTTGGAACGAGGTGATGCTGAAACTGCCCCATCACCACCCCGACGGCATCCGCAAGCCGAAGTGGATGTTCACTTTCGTTGTCACCGACCCCGAGGGGCTTGGTGCCCTCAACGGCCTACGCTACGACCCCGATGCGCGCCCTCAGCCGGAATTATTGTTAAAAGAATAAAAAAATTCCATTTCCCATGCAGTATTCCTCCCTTTTTTCACGTTTCAGGGATAGAGCAATCGCAGAAATGGGTATATTTGCAACCTCAAACAGAAGAAAAGATATGAAACCGGAGAAGAAAACCTTTGTTGCGCGCCTCTGCGCCGCTGTGCTGGCACTGCTGGGTTTTGCCTCGTGCGAACGTATCTGGGACAGTCGGGAAGAATACGGCGTCCCTACAGTGGATTTCAAGGTCATGGGCACCGTCACGGACGAGGATGCCAACCCCATCGAAGGCATCCGCGTGATTGTCCGCAGGGAGTTCGACAACTGGCCTTCGCCAAAACAGAGCTATGTGGACGATCTGGGCAGATACCACGAATACGGCGGCGACGACACACTCTACACCGATGCCAAGGGAAAGTACGAAAGCATTGTCCTGGAAAGCGTTGCCGTGGGTGGACAGAAAGTCTATTTTGATGACATCGATGGGGCTGACAAGGGCGGAGCCTTCAAGTCCGACTCTGTACTGATTAAAGACGCGCCCAACAAACTCTTTAAGCAGGGCGACGGGCATTGGTACAAGGGCGGCTATGAATACACCGTCGATGTGGAACTGCAGAAGAAGGGAGAGTAAACAATTCCAAATCACTCATTTCCATGTCCCTATCTCTACGTCGTCGCATTGCCCTGGAGGCCGCCCATAAGCTGGAGAACGACCTGATAGCCGAGCACCCGCTGCGGCAGCTCTTCTGGGAGTGTACGCTGCGCTGCAACCTCCACTGCCAGCATTGCGGCAGCGACTGCAAACTGGAAGCTCTGAAGCCCGACATGCCGAAGGAGGACTTCCTGCGGGTGCTGGACGAGGTGGCCGAGCGCACTGACCCCCACAAGGTATTCGTCATCGTTACGGGAGGCGAGCCGCTGATGCGCACCGACCTCGAAGAGTGCGGGCGTGCCATCTACGGCAAGGGGTTTCCCTGGGGCATGGTGACCAACGGACTGGCGCTGACGCCGCAGCGCTTCCAGCGCCTGCTGCGCAGCGGACTCCACACCGCCACCGTCAGCCTCGACGGTTTCGAGGACGATCACAACTGGATGCGTGGCAACGTCCACAGCTTCGAGCATGCCGTCAGCGCCATCCGTATGATGATTGCCGAAAAGGACTTCCTCTTCGACGTTGTCACCTGCGTGAACAAGCGCAACGTCAGTCGTCTTGCCGAGCTGCGCGACTTCCTCGTCGGCCTCGGGCTGAGGCACTGGCGCCTGTTCACCGTCTTCCCCGCAGGGCGTGCAACAGACAACCCCGTGTTGCAGCTCAGTCCCGATGAGTTCCGTACCGTCATGGACTTTATCCGCTCCACCCGCAAGGAGGGCATCATCGACGTCAGCTACGGTTGCGAGGGCTTCCTGGGCAACTACGAGGGCGACGTGCGAGACCATTTCTTTACCTGTCAGGCAGGCATCACCGTCGGCTCGGTGCTCGTCGATGGCAGCATCTCGGCCTGCGCCAGCATCCGCGCCGACTACCACCAGGGCAACATCTACCGCGACAACTTCATGGACGTGTGGGAACAGCGCTTCGCCCCCTACCGCCATCGCGAGTGGATGCAGACAGGCGAATGTGCCGTCTGCCGTTTCTTCCGCTACTGCCGTGGCGGAGGCATGCACCTGCGCGACGCCGAGGGCAAGCAGATGTTCTGCCACTACAACCGCTTCCTACGGAAGCATTCCGTTAATGGATAATGGATAGTTTTCAATCTTAAATGTCATGAAGAAGAAACACCTGTTCCGTTTGGTGATGGCAGCGCTGATTACGCTGATGGGTTTCGCGTCGTGCAGCAAAGTGTTGTATGGCAAGCGCGAAAAACAAGCCAAGGACGACACGCCGGAACCCAGAAAGGAGAGAGTCCCCGACATACGTGTCGTCCATTCGCTTCCCGATGACGGACGTGCCATTCGCGTGCTTTACGGCGTCCCACCCCGAAGCTATAAGTATTAGTTAAGAGTTAAGAAATGAAGCGTGGTTGAGGAAATCCGAACCCAAAGCTTTTTTCTTAACTCTTAACCAAAGCCAAAGCTGCGCTCTAAAAGAAGAAAAGGCTCTTAGCAAAGAAACGATTCCAAACTAATTCTGCGGTGCGTTGTTATAGACGCTCTCGAGGGTGTAGGCTGGGTCGTTGCTGGTTGCGGCGCGGATCATGGTCTGCACAAGGGGCTCCATGCCGGGGTGGTAGGTGCCGTCATTGTGGTTGAAGTAGCCGTGATGCTCGTTGCCGCCGCCCGTGACGTTGTTGTCCCAGACCACGACAGGCATGTTGTAGGTGTAGGCAGCGCGGCAGACATACTCCAGATAGTAGTTGCGGAAGAGGTTCGAGCGCTCGGTGGTGTGCATGACGCAGCCGTACTCGCCTATATAGACGGGGATGCCGTGGGCAATGAACCTCTCCTGTAGCTTCTGGAATGTCTCGACGACATGCTCCTCGTTGCTACCTGCCTGGTACGTGTCTGGGGCAGCGGTGTGGCCCCACTCAGACTTGCCGCTGGTGCTCTCAGGCGTGAGAGTGAAGTTGCTGGGGTCGTAGAAGTGTACGCTGACCATGACGCGCCCTGCGGCATCGGTGGGCAGCACGAAGCTGTCCTCGACAGCGAAGGCGGGGCTGGAGGCGTATGCCGGAACGCCTATCCAGCGCGTGGCGTTGCCGCCGCCCGTGGCACGGATGGCATCGACGACAACCTGGTTCCACTCGTTAATGGTCTGGTATTGACGTCCGCCGTCGCGGAGGTTGTCACCCCATCCCCAGCCGCCGTCCTGCACCTCGTTGAACGACTCGAAGATGAGGAACTCGCCCTTGTCCCTGAAGGCTTCGGCAATCTGCGTCCAGGTGGCAGCGAGGCGCTCCTTGATGGCGTCGTTGACGAGGTTGTTGGCGGCGGCATCCTTGATGTTGAGCCAGTATTCGTCGTGGTGCATATTGAGGATGACGTTGAGCCCTGCGGCTTCGGCCCATTCGACGTTCTGGCGCACCTCGGCCATGTAGTCCGCCTCGATGATCCAGGAGGGTGAAGCCGACTGGTAGTTGCCCCAGGTGACGCCGATGCGCACAGTGCTGGCTCCGGCACGGCGGAGGTTGGTGTAGAGAGCCTGCGTGGGTGTGGCATTGTCCCAGTAGCCCCACCGGGGGTGTACGCCGTCCTCGTCGGAACTGGTGTCGAAGTGGTTGCCGAGGTTCCATCCCCAGCCGAGCCGCCGTGCGAGGGCTGTGGCGTCGTTGTCGATGGACTCCGCAGCCTCGCGTGTGGTGAAGTTGACGGTGTAGGCGGGGGCGTGAATGGAGGCATCGCTCTTGCTGACGACAGCCCCCTCGGGGATGACGAGGGTGTATGCCTTGCCCTCCTCGAGCGGCGGCAGGGAGATGACGAGCTCCATAGCCGTTGTGGCGCCGGACGTTGCCGTGCACTTGACACCGTTAAGGGTGATGTCAGCCGACGGGCTGACAGCGACGACGTTGTTGTAGGAGAGCGTCGCCTCTGTCAGCTCAGCCGCCACGTACTCGGCGCCTTCGACGATGCTGCACGAGCGCACACTGATGGTGATGGCAGGCGTGGGGGGGCCTTCGGGTGCCTCCTCGCAGGCGGTCAGCCCCATGAGCAGCATGCAGGATAACAGGGAAAGGGTTTTTAGTTTATCATTCATGGTTCATGGTTTTTTTGACTATCAGACTGTCTTTTTAGACTGAAAGACTATCAGACTTTCAGACTATCAGATGAATGTTCTGCGAAAGATCCGGTTGCAGGATTCTCATCTGGTAGTCTGACAGTCTGAAGTCTGACAGTTTTTACTCTTACAGCAGTACAATCTTCTTGCAGACGATGCCTGCGCCGCAGATGACAAGGCCGCCTGCACCTACGAGCTGTTCCTTGTCAGCCTCTGTGATTACGGTCTTGATGGACGTCTCTGAGGGGTCGGGCGACGCGTTGCCGTCGGCACCCCAGCCCTGCGTGGAGGGCAGCGCTGCCCACGAGCCGTTGCCGAAGCGGATGTTGATGTAGCCTACGGATGCATCAACCTCATAGTAGAGCTTGATGGTTGTGCCTACGGGCACCTGGCTCCAGTCGTAGCCGCCCCAGGCGAGGTCTTGAAGGCCTTGTGCCCAGCTTCCTAAGGCAAACGAACCGCTCCAGATGGTGTTCTCGAGGATGGAGAGCGTAATCTTCGTTATCTTGAAGAATGCGCCGCAGATGACCAGACCGCCATTGGCCACCATCTCGTCAATCATGGCCTGCGTGAGGGTGACGGAGAACTTGGTGTCGTCGGCCGTCAGCTCGTTCACGTCGGACGTTCCGGGCAGAGCCGCCCACGAGCCGTTGCCGACGCGGATCTGCGACCAGCCTTCGGACATGTCGGGGGTGAGGTAAACGGTCAGCACCTGTCCGGCCTTAACGGTGGACCAGTCGTAGCCGCCCCATGCCAGCTCCTGCATGCCGGTGTTCCAGTTGCCGATGGCGAAGTTGCCAGCCCAGATGACGGTCTCGGGAGCCTCGCTGTACATTGAAATCTTGTCTGACTCGACGCTCCAGTTGTCGTGCTGCACGAGGATAACCTTGCCGTCGCCCATACCCTCGGGCACGGCAAAGCGGATCTGGGCAGGGCTCTGCTCGAACTGCCCCTTCACGAGAGGCTCCTCAACGGCGGGCAGTACGAGGCGTACGATGCGGTCGAACTTGTCGCCGGTGATGGTAATCATCTGTCCGGCCTTGACGTCTTTGACAGGGTCGGTGCCGCTGACGGAGGCCAGAGGAACGGCAATGTCAACCGATGTGGTGAGGCCGGAGGCGGAGGTGAGGGTGACAGTACCCGAGACGGTGTTCTCGGGGACGGCAACGCTGATGGAGTTGCCGTCGGCAGCTGCAGTGAAGTCCACTCCACTCACGGCAGGGAAGTCGATGGTAGTGACGAGGTCGAGGTTCTCGCCCACGATGGTGATGCTCTCTCCGAACTCAGGCGTGGCGTTGGAGATGCCCGTGGCCTTGGCGGCATCCACCTGCAGGGTGGCGATGGCGACAGCCTCGGCGCCCTCCGAGCCGTCGCTGTAGGCCACGGCACCGGCCTTGGCCTCCATGGGCACGCGCACCTGAATCTCCTTACGGGTGTTCTTGACAAAGCTCTCGGCAGGGACTGTCACGTGGTCGAAGAAGACCACCTCGCCGATGTTCCACACGTATTCGCCCGTGATGGTGACAATGTCGCCCGGGTGTACGGGGTTGGGGGCGATGGACGAGACGCTGATTTCCTCGGCGAAGCTGATGGATGAAGCCGAGATGATGGTGTCGCCGGCAGACGTCACGACGCGCAGCTTGCCGGGCACGCTCTGGTCGGGGATGGTGACGGTCATCTCCTCGGCGCTCTCGACGGTGAAGTCGGCAGCCACGAAGGTAGTGGCGGGGGTAAGCTTCTGGTTGCCCTGCGGAAAGAGCACCTCCTTGACGCCCGTCAGTTGTGTGCCGGTGACGCGCATGGTGGCGCCGCGGGTGACGGGCATGGGGCCGAAGCCGAGGAGGCTGACGCCGTTCTTGTTGTATTGGTTGGTATCGAGGGCATCCTCGCTGCAGCTGGTCAGGCCTGCGGAGAGCGCTAGGGCAGCCATAGCCCAAACGGATATCTTACGAATCTTTTTCATATTCATAACTATCAATTGTCAATTAACGAATTATCAATTATCCATTGTCCATTATCCATTATTAAATCGCCACGGCGCGGATGTTGTCGATACGGATGATGGGATGGCAGGTGGTGCCGCTGGTGACGCCGCTCCAGATGAAGAGGGTGAGGCCGGTGAAGTTCTTGGCTTCAAGGGGGTTCGAGGCGGGTGTGCCGTCGTTCTTGTACTTGAAGTTGGCGATGGGTATGGTGACGGTAGTCCACTTGCCTCCGGTGTCGTAGCTGCCGGTGGTGCGCCAGGGCGTCCAGAGGGCGCGGGGGTAGTCGGTGCCGTTGAAGAAGGTGTTGTTGGCCGTGGGCAGCGTCACCTGTTCGTCGCCCGAGAAGATGCACTGCATGGAGAGGTTGGTCCAGGGGTTGCTGGAGGGGATGTTGACCTCGAACTTCAGGGCCATGTTGGCGAAGTCGGCAAAGCTGACGAGGTCGGAGAGCCGGCTGTCGGGGCCGCTGAAGCCTCCGTTCCAGTCGCCGGGCCAGTACTCGAACGAGAGGTTTCCGTCGGCCCATGTGCCGTCCTCGACGTCGCAGTCGCCCAGCAGGAGGTAGCTGCCGTCGAGCGAGTTGTCGTCGCTGACAATCTGCTGGTTGTGCCAGCCGTGGTTGGTGAGGCCTGTTGAGAGGTCTCCGGCGTCGTAGGTGCCCCAGTCGTTGAAGAGCATGCCGCGGGTGTCGAGGTAGTTGAACTTGGCCTTCTTCTTGCCATAGACGGTGGTGACTTCCACGGGTCCCTCGGTGAGTCCGGCAGGCACGGTGAAGGTGAGGTGGCTGATGTCGAACTCGTCGATGGCGACGGGTGTGCCGCTGACGGTGAGGGTGAGCGGGGTGTTGGGGTCATCGACGAAGTAGTTGCCGTAGATGACGGCCTGCTCGCCCGGCTTGGCCCACTCGTTGCTCATGTTGTTGATGTTGGGGCCGGGGACGAGCACCTTGAAGTCGTAGGTGGTGGTGTCGCTGGCGTTGTTGATCATGAAGATTTTGTTGAACACCTCGCCGGGGATTTGTCCGGGCACGGTGACGATGAGGGTGTTGTCGGTGATGAGGCTGGGCACGAGCTTGGCTTCCTGGTCGTTGAAGAACATCTTGGTGATGCTGCGCAGGTTTTCGCCCACGATGCAGATGTTGTTGTCCATGTAGGCTCCTGTGAGGATGGAGTCGGCGCTCTCGATGCTCACGGGACGGATGTAGCGGATGACGGGTGAGCCGTCGCTGATTTCATACTTGTCCGGCTCGTCCTCGCAGGCTGTGAATGCGAATGCCGCCAGGGCAAGGGCCGTCAGCGCGAAGAGGCTTTGGGATATTCTTTTCATGATGTGTATATGGTCGGTTGATGATTAATAGGAATAGGTAGCACGTACATCCACGTGGACGGGGTCCTCGAGCAGATGGGGGTTGAAGGTAAGGTCCTCCATCGGGAAGGGGATGGTGAAGCTGGCGGCGGTGACGTTGGGGACGGGTGTCTGGTCGTCATAGACGGTGTTCTGGTCGTTGCCGTCGTCGTCCTTGTTTGTCAGCAGCCACTGGCCTGTGGTGTAGTAGTTCTTGAAGGTGAGGTTGAGGTTCCAGTAGGAGTTGCGGTGCTGGCTCGTCAGCTCGCCTATGGCGCGCTGGGGGTTGTAGTAGGCGAGGCGGACGAAGTCGTACCAGCGGTCTCCCTCGCAGGCGAGCTCGAGGCGGCGTTCCTTCCACACCTTGTCGAAGTCGAGCGAGGTCTCGGCGGCAGCGGCGGGTATGGCGCGCTGGTGGACGGCGTTGTAGGCCCTGAGGGCGTCGGGGTCGGTGCCCTGTCCCTGCAGCACCTTGGCCTCGGCCAGGACGAGATAGACGTCTGCCAGGCGCAGGATGGGTGTGCAGAGTGAGCTGGCCATGCGTGCTGCGGAGGTGCCCAGCACCGTCACGTGGTCGGCGTTGTTGCCGTAGAGGTGCTTGACGACGTTGCATCCGGTGGGCGAGCGGTGTTCGCCCCAGGCGGCGGAGTTGTAGTCCTTGTCGTATTCGAAGCGCATGTAGTCGAAGCCGCCCTTGTCGCGCCAGAGGTAGGGTATGACGTCGCCGACGGTCATCATGGTAGCCTTGCGCCGTGTATCGACGTCGGGCCGCTGTGCGGGGTCGTCGAGGACGTTGAATCCGAAGGCTTCCTGGAGGTCAACGGAGGGGCCTCCCCATTCGCCCCACACGTCGCCGTACTCGTCCATGCCCGTCATGCCGAGGTCGCTCTGGAAGGTGTTCTGCGAGGTCCACTGTCCGCTCACCACCCATCGCCAGGCAATCATGTTCTCGGGCGACTTGTTGCCCTCGAGCTTGAAGATGTCGGCATAGTTCTTTTCGAGCTGTCGTCCGCTGTTGTCGATGACGTCCTTGGCCAGTGCGGCAGCCTGCTGCAGGTCGGCAGCGTCGAGCTGTCCCTTCACGCCGGCCTTGGTGAGATAGACCTTGGCGAGGAGTGCCTTGGCGCAGTATTTGTCGAGGCGTCCCTCGGTGCACTTCTCGGGCAGCAGCTCGATGGCTTTCTCGAGGGTGAGGACGATGTAGTCATAGACGTCGGCGCGCTGCACCTTGGGCTGGTCGTTGTAGGTGCCCTCCTCGATCATGGCGGCGTTGTCGTGGACGATGGGCACGTTGCCGAAGGTGCGGACGAGGTAGAAGTATGCCATGGCCTTCCAGAGGAGGCATTCGCCCATGGTCTGGTTCTTGACGGCCTGTGAGGCGCCTCCGCCCTCGATGTACTTGCGCACGACGTTGCTGTGTGCGTTGACGGCCCAGAGGGAGTAGGACATGTTGCGGAGGTCTTCGTCGTTGCTGTTGAGCGAGAAGTTGAGGTATGGGCTTGAGCCCCAGTAGTAGTTTCCTGAGAGCACCTCGCCGACTTTGAAGAATCCGCGCTGGAAGTCGTACCAGGGCGAGTTGTAGAGATAATCGACGGCGGCGATGCATTCGGCATCGGTCTTGTAGTATCCGCCTGCCACGTAGTTGTCCTCTGTGGGACGGTCGAGGAAGTCCTCGCACGCCGTCAGCCCCAGCACCAGTGCGGCGGCCATGAGGTACAGTTTTGTCTTATTGTTTTTCATATCTATGTTCCTCCTGTATGGTTAGAATGATAAGTTAATGCCGAACGTGCAGTTGAAGGGTGAGGGGTAGCGTCCGTTGTCGAGGCCGAAGACGTATCCGTTGGCGTCGGTGGTGGATGCGCCGATTTCGGGGTCGTAGCCGGTGTAGCGTGTCAGTGTCCACACGTTCTGCAGGTTGCAGTAGAGGCGCAGGTTCTCCAGGCGCAGCTTGCTGACGGTGTTGCGTGGGAAGGTGTATCCGAGGGCGACGTTCTTCACGCGGAGGTATGAGCCGTCCTCGATGTAGCGTGTGGAGATGTTCTGGTTGTACTTGTTGCCGATGGCGACGCGTGGTGTCTTGGTGTCGGGGTTGGTGACGAGGACGTTGGTGACGTCGTTGTACCAGACGGTGCCGTCGTCATAGACCTTGTCGGGGTCGATGGCAGCGAGCTGTGCGCGGTCGGCGATGCGTTCCTGTATCTGGTTGGTCCAGGTGCTCTCCATCGAGGTGAGGGCGATGGAGGTGTAGTTCATCACCTTGTTGCCGTATGAGCCGGCGAGGAAGATGCTGAGGTCGAAGTGGCGGTAGCTGAAGGTGTTGGTCCATCCGAAGGTGAACTTGGGCAGGGGCGAGCCGATGGCGGTCTTGTCGCTGGCGTCGATTTTGCCGTCGTTGTTGACGTCCTTGAACTTCAGGTCGCCGGGCCACACGGTGTTGCTCTTGCTGTAGCGGGTGGGGTCGGTCACGTGCGAGAAGGAACCGTCGTCGTTCTGTATGCACGACAGGCTGTAGAGGGTGTTGACGGGTGAGTTGAGGATGTCCTCGAAGTCCTTATAGACGCCTTCGACCTCGTATCCGTAGAAGTCGTACATGGGTCGTCCGACGGACGAGACGGCCACCACGTCGCTCCACTGTCCGTAGCCGTTGATGGCGACGGATGCCGTGCCCTGTAGGGAGACCAGCTTGTTTTGGTTGAAGGAGACCTGCATGTCGCTGTCCCAGCGGAAGTTGCGTGTCTGCACGGGTGTGGCTCGGAGCTCCACTTCGAGGCCGGTGTTGAGCATGTCGCCATAGTTGCCGTAGGGGGCTGAGAGGGCGGACGAGCCGTTGCCCTGGGTGCCGAGGTAGGAGGGCAGCTGCATGAGCATGAGCATGTCCTTGGACTCCTTGCGGTACCAGTCCACCGTCAGGGCGAGGCGGTCGGCAAAGAAGCCGAGGTCGAGGCCGAGGTCAATCTGCTCCTGCGTCTCCCATTTGATGGACTCGTTGGGCAGGCCTGTGGGACGGTACGACTGTCCGAGTGCGGAGGGCATGACGCCGAGTGCGACGCCCCACTTGTATCCGCCGATGTTGGCGTTGCCGGTCTGTCCCCAGCCCACACGCAGCTTGCCGTTGGAGAGCCAGCCCAGGTCTTTCATGAACTGCTCGTTGCTGAAGCGCCAGCTGGCGGCGACGGAGTGGAAGCCTGCCCAGCGGTTGTTGGGGCCGAAGTTTGAGGAGCCGTCGTAGCGGAACGTGTAGGTAGCATAGTAGCGGTCGTCGTAGTTATAGGTTTCGCGCGTGAAGAAGGATGCCATGGCGGCGCTGCCGAAGCCGGACGAGAAGTCCTTGTCGGTCTTCTCGACCAGCGAGGGGTTCTGGACGTCGTTGCGGGGCAGGTTCTGGCCTGTGATGCCGAGGTACTTCCACGAGGATTCCCAGCACTCCTGTCCCAGCATGGCGGTGAAGCTGTGCTTGTCGATTTTGCCGGTGTAGGTGAGGTAGTTCTTCAGCTGCCAGTATTTGTTGATGTTGCTCTGCCAGTGGTCCTGGTTGCCGGGTTTCTGCCATCCGCCCAGGTCAACGGAGGGTTCCCAGGTCTCGGCGTTGGAGCCGGAGATGTCGTAGCCGAGCTCGGTGTGGAGGACGAGGTTCTTGAGGAAGCTGATGTCGGCGAAGATGTTGCCGGCGAGCTTGCGGCGCTCGAGGGTGTATTGGTTCATGTTGGCGAGGGCGACGGGGTTGGGGTTGGTGTATCCCTCGCGCACCTCGGCGTAGTAGTTGCCGAAGACGTCGTAGATAGGGATGTCGGGCAGGGTGGTCAGCGAGTAGCTGATGATACCCTCCGTGCCGTCGGCTTTCTTCAGGTCGTCGTTGGTGGTGGAGAAGGTGGTTGACATGCCCAGCTTGAGCCAGGGCTTGAGCTGTGCGTCGAGGTTGGAGCGCACGGAGTAGCGGCGGAAGTTGGAGCCGATGATGGTGCCCTCCTGGTTCATGAAGTTGCCGGAGACGTAGTACTGCACCTTGTCGGTTCCGCCCTGTGCGCTCACCTGGTGCTGGTGCTGTATGGCTGTCTGGAAGATGGCGTCCTGCCAGTTGGTGCCCTTGCCGAGGATGGAGGGGTCGCTGTAGTTCTGGTTGGCCATGCTCTGGGTAATCCATCCTCCATCGACGAAGTCCTGGTAGTATTCGGCATACTCGCGCAGGTTCATCATGTCGAGGCGTGTCATCTGGCGGTTGACGGCCAGCATGCCGTCGTAGCTGAACTTGGCTTCGCCGGCCTTGCCTCGGCGTGTGGTGATGAGTACGACGCCGTTGGCGCCCTGTGCGCCGTAGATGGCGGTGGCGGAGGCGTCCTTGAGGATTTCCATCGACACGATGTCGGCGGGGTTGATGGTGGAGAGGGGCGAGATGGTGGATACCTTGCCGTTGCCGAGGCGGTCGGCGAGGCCGTAGTCGGCGCCGGACTGCCCGCCCGTCTGCAGGATGACGCCATCGACGACGTAGAGCGGCTCCTGGTTGGCGTTGATGGAGCCGATGCCTCGGATGCGGATGGAGGAGGAGGAGCCGGGTGCGCCGGAGGTGGTGACGGCCGTCACGCCGGTGGCGCGGCCCTGCAGGCTCTGGTCCAGCGAGGCGATGACGGTGCCCTTCAGGGCCTGCTCGCCGATGGACGACGAGGCGCCCGAGAGGTCGCTCTTCTTCATCGTGCCGTAGCCCACCACCACCACCTCCTCGAGGTTCTGGCGGTCTTCCTCGAGGGTGATGCGGTAGTGGGTCTGGCCGGCCGTCACGCGCACCTCGCGGTTGACGTAGCCGATGTAGGAGACCACCAGCGTCTGGCCCGGCTGGGCCTCGAGGGTGAAGTTGCCGTCGAAGTCGGTGGCGGCACCGGTGGCTGTTCCCTTGACAATCACACTGGCCCCGATGACGGGACCCATGGCGTCGGACACGTTGCCCGTGATCCGTCGCGTCTGCTGTGCCGTTTGCGGCACGGCGGCACGTGCCCCGGGCATGCCCACCGGCCCCCAAAGGGCCAGTGCAGCCACCAGCAGCGCCGCTTTCCTGAATACATGGTTCATACTCTGGGTTTATTAAAATAATCTATCAATCTGTGCTACAGCTATTTGACGGGTATCTCTATCGGTACAGACTTTACAATTTGCGACAAAATTAAGGGTTTTTTGTGAAACCTCCATCATATTTAACATATTTTTTCCATGGGAGGGAGACGTTCATAGCAGACAAGTGTTAGGGGAGTGGAAAGAGGGGGAGTGGGAAGAGGGGGAGTGGGAGGGCTCCCCGGAAGGGAGCCCCACTCTCACGCGTGTCAGGCCAGCAGGGCGCTGGGTACGCGCTTGAGGCTGCGGTTGGTGCGGACGTAGCGGAGCAGGTCGGCGTCGGCACGGAAGCGGATGCCCACGCCCCTGATGTAGCTCGAGGGGTCGAACGAGTCGGCGCCGATGGCCGTCTGGGCGAAGCACTTGCTGGAGAGGTTGGCCTGCAGGGCCCCTATCTCAGAGAGCACGATGCGCTGGCCCTGCAGCAGGTGCGTCTTGATGAACTCCTTGGCGGCGGTGAGCACCGCCACGATGTCGGCCTTGGTGGCCGTGGTGGCAAACTGGATGTCGTCGGCCAGCTGGCGG